>Ga0265337_1000083_pt1 | contig 45573 bp, 32 predicted proteins | sample 42122metaG_FD_192441 | JGI IMG/M metagenome (GOLD analysis project Ga0265337, IMG submission 192441) | Rhizosphere microbial communities from Carex aquatilis grown in University of Washington, Seatle, WA, United States - 4-21-22 metaG | ecosystem: Host-associated > Plants > Roots > Rhizosphere >... | reverse complement strand
GCGCGCCGTCGAACCGGAAATGGCCGATGGAGGGACACTTTTGAAATTTTGATGGGCGCGAACCGCGCGCGCAAGCCAAAGAAATTTCAAGTTTTCAGTTCTGAAAACTGAAAGCTTTTCAGGCGTCGAGCACGGCTTCAACGCGGATTGGATCGGAGCGCGGCGGGCGCACAGGCAGGAGGTTGCCGGCGATTTCCTTCCCGTCCACAATCAACTTTTTCACACCGCGTTGTTTGCCTTTCGGATTTTTCACCTCAATCACATACATGTTGTCACGGAACCGGCGCGTGACGGTGAAGCCTTTCCATTTCGCCGGAATCACGGGGTCCACGCGCAGGCCGTCGTATTCGGTTCGAATGCCCAGAATCCATTGCGTCATGGTAAAGTAAGTCCACGCGGCGGTGCCGGTGAGCCATGAATTCTTGGCTTCGCCATGCGTAGGGGCGTCCTTGCCAGCAATCATCTGCGCGAAGACATACGGTTCGCACCTGTGCAACTCTCCGATGTTCTCGCGCGCGGAGGGATTGATGCACGTGTAGTAATCGAAGGCGCGGTTGCCGTTGCCGACCAAGGTTTCGGCGATGATGATCCACGGATTGTTGTGGCAGAAAATGCCGGCGTTCTCCTTGTAGCCCGGCGGATACGACGAAATTTCGCCCATGTGGATGTAATACTTCGAGAAGGCCGGCTGCTGGAGCACGATGCCGTGCTTGGTGGCAAGGTGCTTGTTCACCGATTCGAGCGCGAGCCTAGCTTTGCCGTCCTTCAGACCGATACCGGCCATGATGCAGATACCTTGGGATTCGATGAAAATTTTCCCTTCCTCACAAGCTTTCGAGCCAACGGATTTGCCGAAATCGTCGTAGGCACGAATGAACCAGTCGCCGTCCCAGCCGTGCCGATGGATGACCTTTTCCATTTTGGCCGACTCGGCCAGACAGCGTTCCGCTTCCGTGTTTTGACGGCGTTTTTTTGCGATGGCCGCGAGTTCCTTCCCGGCCAGCACAAACAGACCGGCGATGAAAACCGACTCGGCAACCTTGCCGTCCTTGTTGGTCGTGGTCTGAAACGATTGGCCCGGCGTGTCGGAGAAGCAATTCAAGTTCAGGCAATCATTCCAGTCGGCGCGGCCGATGAGCGGCAGGCCGTGGGGACCGATGCGTTCCAGCGTGTAATTGAAGCTGCGGCGCAGGTGTTCGTAAAGCGGCTGTTCGGAGCCGGGTTCGTTCTCGAACTGCACCGGTTCGTCGAGAATGCTCCAATCGCCGGTTTCCTTGAGGTAAGCTGCGACGCCCAGGATGAGCCAGTGCGGATCGTCATTGAAGTTCGAGCCGAGATCGTGGTTGCCGCGTTTGGTGAGCGGCTGGTATTGATGAAACGCGCCGCCGGATTTTAGCTGCGTCGCCGACAAATCGAGGATGCGTTCGCGCGCGCGGCTGGGAACCATGTGGACGAAGCCGAGCAAGTCCTGGTTTGAATCGCGGAAGCCGAGACCGCGTCCGATGCCGGATTCGTAGAACGAGGCCGAGCGCGACATGTTGAAGGTGGCCATGCACTGATAGGCGTTCCAGATGTTGACCATGCGGTTGGCGTGGAGGTCGGGTGAATTCACCTGATAGATGCCAAGCAACTTGTTCCAGTAATCGCGGAGTTTCTGAAAAGCGGCGTCAACATTCTTTCCGTCGAGATATTTCGCGATGACCGGCTTGACGGTTTTCTTGTTGATGATCTGCGAATTCGGCGGATCGAATTTTTTGTCCACCGCATTTTCGTGATAGCCGAGGACAAAGATGATTTCCCTCGTCTCGCCCGGTTTCAAATTCACTTTGACGTGGTGCGAGCCGTGCGGCGCCCAGCCGTGCGCGACAGAGTTGAAGGATTTGCCGCTTTCCACGACTGCCGGGTTGTCCCAACTGCGGTAGGCGCCGAGGAACGTGTCGCGTTGCGTGTCAAAGCCGGCGAGTTTTTCCGAGCAGGTAAAATAGGCGAAATGATTGCGGCGCTCGCGATATTCGGTCTTGTGATAGATGACCCCGTCCACAATCTCGACCTGGCCGGTGCTGAAGTTGCGCTGGAAGTTGGTGGCGTCGTCTTGCGCATCCCACAGGCAGAATTCGATGCTGGAAAAAACGGAGAGCTTCACAGGCTTGTTGCGGCGGTTGGTCACTGAAAATTTCCAGATTTCGAGCGTTTCACCAAGCGGCACGAAATAGGTCGTTTGCGCTTCGATTTTCTTGCTGGCCGATCCGATTTTGGTGTAACCCATTCCGTGGCGGCATTCGTAATGGTCGAGCTTGGTGCGCGTCGGTTGCCACGAGGGCGACCAGAATTCGCCTGTGTCGTTGTCGCGGATGTAAATGTAACGTCCGCCAAAATCAAACGGGGCGTTGTTGTAGCGATAACGCGTCAGGCGGCGCAGACGGGCGTCCCGGTAGAAGGAATAACCGCCGGCGGTGTTGGAGATGAGGCCGAAATACGCCTCGCAGCCGAGGTAATTGATCCACGGCAGCGGGGTGTTGGGCTGGGTAATGACGTATTCCCGTTTAATGTCGTCGAAATGTCCGTAGCGCATGTTTATGAAAACCAATGTGCGGCTGGCGGCGTTATCGCCACGCGAAACTCATGCCAAATCCAAACAAGCTGCTTCCTGAAGGAAAATCTTCGCCGGGGAAGCGGTCAATGATTTGAATCAATGTCAGGTCTTTAAGCGGCGATTTCGTTTTCGTGGCTCCAGTATGCCACAAACCATTTTATATCAAGTGCATAATCCCACTTTTTCCGGTCTTTGGGTGGTTTGACTAGCATCGCCGGCTGGCCTTGTCCCGAAATTGTGGGCTACCATATGAGTGTGCAGGCATCGGCACTTGTCGCGTTAGCGAGCAGTGGGCGAGCGTTGACGGAGCAGTGACCAGTTTCTGAACGGGTGGCCAAACAGGTGAAGATTCCGGTGAAACTCTGACCCAAAAACCCCAGAAAACCACTATAAATAAAGGGTTTTGATTGGAGGCGAGGGTCGGAATCGAACGGGGTCAGGAGATTTTTTCAAAATCCACTACTCCGCAATTACCACCCTACCACCAGAGGCGAACAGCCTCATAACTAACGAACGGCAATAGAATCAGGCATTTCTGCACATTTGTCAAGCACCCGCCATTACGCACCAAATACCAATCAACTACTCACCAATTACTCATTTACAACCCGTTCACTGGCACTCTCACTGGCACTTTTTTTGCCAATTTTCCGGGTCGCTTTTTCGTTGTTTTACCAAGGCGAAGGTCGGTTTGAAACCCTTGCCTTCGGATTCGCCGAGCGTTTGTTCGTGGGTGGTTTGCTGTATCAGACGCTGGCCGAAGCATGGTCTGCCAAAGTAAAAATTATTCACGCTTCATGGCCCCTTAAGGTAACATTTGCCAAAGTGAAACGATGAAACCCTTCATTGAAAGTGTTTTTTGTGTGCTGCTGGCAGGTCTGTCAGCCTCCAGCCTTCGTGCCGCGCAACTCTACACCATCGTTGATACCGGCCAGTCGAAGTGTTACGACAATCGCAATGAAATTTCCCCACCGAAATCGGGACAGCCTTTTTACGGCCAGGACGCGCAGTTCCAACATCATCCAGCCAGCTATACACTCGGTGCTGATGGCCTGACAGTTCACGACAATATCACCGGCCTGACTTGGCAGCGCAGCCCGGACACCGATGGCGATGGCTCGCTCACACGGCGCGACAAGCTGACGTTGAGCCAGGCGCTGGCGCTTCCCGCAAAACTTAACCGCGCCAAGTTCGGCGGCTTCGACGACTGGCGACTGCCGTCCATCAAGGAATTGTATTCGCTATTCAACGCGTGTGGCACCGACCCCAGTGGCCCCGGCGGCAATGACACTTCAAGGCTGACGCCTTTCATTGACACGAACTTTTTCAAGTTCGCCTATGGCGACACCCGCACCGGCGAGCGCGTCATTGATTCCCAATACGCATCGAGCACCAAGTATGTCGGCAAGGGGGCGCGCGGGTTCGACAAGCTGTTTGGCGTCAACTTCGCCGATGGCCGCATCAAAGGTTACGACCTGTTCATGCCGGGCGGTCGCATGGAGAAAACGTTTTTCGTGCTTTGTGTCCGCGGCAATCCGAGTTATGGAAAAAATGACTTTCAGGACAACAATGACGGCACCATCACTGACCGCGCGACGGGTTTAATGTGGTCGAAGTCGGACAGCGGCCAGGGCATGAACTGGCAGGATGCGCTGGCCTGGGTGCAAAAGAAAAACACGGAGAAATTTCTCGGCCACGATGATTGGCGGCTGCCGAGCGTCAAGGAATTGCAGAGCATTGTGGACTACACGCGGTCACCCGAAACGACGCATTCGCCCGCGATTGATCCGCTTTTCAACTGCACCGCGTTTACCAACGAAGCTCAGCAGGTTGACTATCCGTTCTACTGGTCGGCGACGACGCACGCCGGTTTCATGGGCGGAGGTGCGGCGATGTATGTGGCTTTTGGGCGGGCGGCGGGTTGGATGTCGGCGCGGGCTATGGCGGGCGGACCACCTGAACGGCGCGGCGGTTTTGGTCCCGGTGAAGGCGGGCCGCCGGGTGCCGGTCCGCAAGATGCCAATTCTAGGGAATACCACTACGTTGACGTTCACGGCGCAGGTGCCCAGCGCAGCGACCCCAAGGCCGGCAATCCCGCCATGTTCCCTTATGGTCGCGGCCCGCAGGGTGATGTCATCCGCGTCTACAACTTCGTTCGCCTCGTGCGCAACGGACTGGAATAAACACCCCCTCATTTACAAATACATACGTGTTGCGCGAAGTCCAAAAAATGCTACTTTAAACGATTTATTTATGGCCGAATCAAAAATTAAAAGCAAATGAGAACCCCTATCGCCTCGATCAAATCTTGTGTTGCTGCTTCTCTGTTCCTGGCAACCAGTTTTGCCCAGGCCGATCCGATTCTCACGTCATGGTTCACGAAGTATTCCACGGAGTATGCCCGGGTCATCCAGACGGCCACGAATACGACCGGCACCCAGAATGTCACTCCGGTGACGACTTGGCCCACCTCGGGCATACCCAATAATAATAGCACCAATAACACCAGCACGAATTTGCCAGCCAGCCAGTATTTACCGGCATATTCTGATGTGCAGAAGATCCGCTATGATGCGAATAACGTCTACATCAACTCCAGCGGGTTCGCTTCTTACACCATGGGACCGTTTCTCAATGGCAAGGGCGGCTTGTTCGGATTTTGGCCACTCTCGCAAAATTACACCGTCAGTTTTCCGCTCAAGCCGGGCACAGTTCCGGTCAGCAAGACTACTCATCAAGGTGGCCTGATTGGTTTGATGGTCAATGGCGTGGGAATTTATGACTTGGGCGATGCGTTTGGATTTGTTCAGACGGCGAATTCGCCGGCGGTCACGGGCAGCGATGCCATGGGCTCAACCGGAACGACTCATCCGTGGTGGCGGGATGCGCTGTCCGTGGAGGTGGTCACTTTCGACCCGGGCTTTGCACATCAACCCGGCCTCAACGGACAATATCACTATCACGCGGAGCCAAAGGCGTTGCGGTATCAACTTGGAGACAACATGCAGGCAACCTATAATCCGACCAACAATAATTACCTCTACACGGAGGACACTTCGAATCTGCATCATTCGCCGATTTTGGGTTGGTCTTTTGACGGCTACCCGATCTACGGGCCGTATGGCTACTCAAATCCGACCAACCCCGCCAGTCCCGTGACCCGAATGCGCAGCGGACTCATCCTGCGCAACTCGGCGAATGCCGCGACTTACGGCGTTACGGATCTCACCACCAATGCCGTTGGCCGCACGACGCTACCCAAGTGGGCCGCCATTGCCGAGGGGTTCACCTATGTCGCCGGCGTCAACAACGATTACAATCTCACGCCGTCCCTCTACGGCCCGGCCACCAGCTACACCAGCACCGGCCCCAACGCAGCGACTTATTCGCTCGGCCGTTACATCGGTGATTACGATTATCTGGGCGACCGCACCAACGCCCTTACCGGCACCAATTATCAACCGGGCATTGATTTTGATTTGGACCAATACAATGGCCGGACTTGCGTCACGCCGGACTTTACCAACGGCACGTATGCTTACTTTGTGGCCATTGATGCTGCCGGAAACCCGGTTTTTCCCTACATGCTCGGCAAACAATATTACGGAACCAAAAGTGGCAGCGCCCAAGGCGTGACGGTTCCCATCAGTGGAATCACCAATTTTTTTATAGGCGGAACCAATTTGCAGGAAGTCCTGAAAGCGCCTTCCGTGAACAGCGGTAATGGCACAATCACCCTGACCTGGAGCAGTATCGAAGGCGGCACGTATGTGCTGCGAACCTCCACCAATCTGGCAAACCCGACCTGGACTACGGTTTCAACCTTGTCCGCCGCGACCAACGCCATTCTCACTACCGCCATTGACGCCGGAGCCGCCCTGACGAACACCGCGCGGTTTTATCGCACCATCCGCACAACGGTCGCCCCCTTCACTCCGTGAGAATCCGGTTTCAACGTTGGCAGGTCGCGGTTGCGGCGGTTTTGATCGCTTTCTCCGCGAGCGTTTTCACGGCAGATGCCGACCCGCGGATCACTTCCTGGATGACGCAAAACTCCTCGATGTATGCCCGGGTTTACCAGACCACGAACACGGCACCGGTGGCCGTCTGGCCTTCGTCCGGAATCACGCTTAACAACCCGCTCGACGTCCAGACCAATCCCGTTTATGCCGATGTTCAGGCGGTTCTTTATTCAACCAACTATGTTTATGTCAAGTCTGCCGACCTCACCAGCCTGCGCATGGGGCCATGGTATAACGCGCAGGGAACGGTGAACGGCATCTGGCCCCAAAATCAGGGCGTGACCGCCAAGATTCCTCGTTTTCCCGTTCCGATAGCGACGCCCAATCTGGTTTCCAGCCAGGTTCAGCAGGGACCCGTCGGCGCGCTGGTGAACGGAGTGGTCATCGCCAACTTGGGCGATGGTGATTGCTACAGCACGGCCCAGGGAAAAGATGTGGGCAACGCCGCAAAATTGTTCCCCGGCAACCAGACCAATGTCTGGATTCGCAATGCTCCGCTCGCGGAAGCCGCCACGTTGGACTCCGGTTATGGGCATCCCGCACCCTATCCAAACGCCGGTTATCATCATCATGCCAACCCGCGGGCGATTCGTTACCAACTCGGCGATAATATTTTTTACAATGTAACCAATAACACTTACGCCGAAGCCGTCACCAATCCGCATCACTCTCCCATCATCGGCTGGATGTTTGACGGTTATCCCATTTACGGCCCGTATGGTTATGACAGCGGTTTGGCCAACATCAGCAATGGCGCGGTTGTTTCTGTCACGCCTTCGGTCGCCGGCGCGGGAATTACTTATCAAACCGCCCCGGCGATTACGTTCACCGGCGGAGGTGGGAGCGGGGCGTCGGTAACGGCGGTCGTTTCAGACGGCGTGCTGACAGCCGTGCAAATGGTCAATGGCGGCATCGGTTACACCTCGCCGCCGATTGTCACGATTTATGGGGTGCGGCGGATGGTCTCCGGCCACGTCGCGCGCGATGGCTCCTACGGCACCGCCAATGTGAATACCGCCGGTCGCCATTCACTTGCTCCGTGGGCCGCTTTGTTTCACACCTTTACCACCACGATTGGAACGAATGATTACCAACTGACTTCCAGCAGCTATGGACCGGCTGTCACAACCGGTTTTCCCATGGGCTGGTATGCGGAAGATTTTGATTTTCTGGGCGACCGCATCAATCCAGCCACCGGAACCAACTATCAACAGGGCGTGGACTATGATCTCGACAAGCCCAACGGACGCTGGTGCGTGACACCGGATTACCCGAACGGCACCTATGCTTATTTTGTTCCCATTGATACGAATGGCGCACCAGCCTTCCCATACACCATTGGCCGGTATTGGTATGGCACCAACAGTGGCGGCCATATCCCGAACGGTAACATCTCCCAGACCGTAACAACTTATTTTCTGGGCGGAACTAATTTGCAGGAGGTCTTGCAAACCCCTTCTGTCAATAATTCCAGCGGCACAGTTACCCTTACCTGGAGCAGCGTCGAAGGCGGCACCTATGTGGTGGAAGCAACCACCAATCTGGCAAACTCAACCTGGACTGCGGTTACAACGCTGTCGGCCGCAACCAATGCCATTCAAACCACGGCCACTGACACCGGTGCCGCCTTGACGAATCCGGCGCAGTTTTATCGCACCATCCGCACCGCCGTGGCTCCATTCTCGCAATGAGGTCAAGATTCCATTATTAAATGATATGTGGTTGCTTTATGTGCAGTTGTCAAACCATTCGTTTTCAGTGGATTGCAATCAAACACGTTAGATTTTTAGTTTTTCCGCTGAATGGCTGGAAACAAAACATTACCGCGCATCGGTAGGCTTGCACAGAGCCGAGCCGCCCTGTTTTGCCTCTTGGTTTTGCAACTTCAATGGCCGGCATACGGCGCAACCCTGCAAATTGAAATCACACCCAAGGTTTCCGGTGAAAATCTTCAACCTGCGTCATTGCGATACCAGACTTCGGCAGGCGAGAGATTTTCGATTACGCGCGTCAGCTACCTCGTCAGCGATTTTGCGTTGCAACGGAATGACGGCTCGTGGCTGGAAATTTCCAATTCCGTCGCGTGGCTGGACTTCGACCGGAACCGTAATTCGATCTGGCTCGAAAAGATACCGGCGGGCGAATTTCAAACGGTCCGCTTCACTGTCGGACTGAACACCAATCTCAATCACGCGGACATTGCCACATTTCCGGCCGGCCATCCGCTCAATCCAAACTTGAACGGACTGCACTGGAGCTGGCAGGGCGGCTACATTTTTCTCGCGCTCGAAGGCTTGTGGCGCAACACCGCCGGCGAACTGGACGGCTGGGCGTATCACCTTGCGCGCGACACGAATGCCACACGCATCACGCTCGCCGCGCCGCTTGTCGTCACAAACGAAACCAAGCTGGAACTGGATTTCGATCTGGCGACCTTGCTGAATGCCCCACGTCCGCTCTCCTTCGGCAAAGACGGTTCGTCAACCCATTCACGCGATGGAGACACGGTTGCCGCCGCGCTCGTCGTCAATCTTGCCGGTGCATTTCGTATTCACCGGATCACTTCGCTGACTGACGCGGAAATTGCCATCGCACATCCGCAGCCGCTTTATTTGCCAGCGAAATTTACGCCGTATCAATTTCAGATAAGCACGACGTTCCCAATTCCGGATTTGCCGCGCGACAATCCACTGTTGGTCGAGCGCGTAGAACTGGGAAAGAAAATATTTTTCGACAAGCGCGTTTCCGTCAACGACCAGCAATCCTGTGCCGATTGTCATGCGCCGGAAAAGGCGTTCACGGACGGACGCAGAACCGCGCGCGGCGCGGAAGGCGAGTTTGGCCCGCGCAAGACGATGCCGCTATTCAATCTTGCGTGGAAAAGGGAGTTTTTCTGGGATGGTCGCGCCAAAAGCCTGCGCGAACAGGTTCTGCATCCGATCCAGGATCCCATCGAGATGCACCAGTCGTTGACCAACCTGGTCGTCAAGTTGCGGCAGGTGGATAACAGCTATCCCCCGCTGTTCGCCGCCGCGTTCGGTTCGCCGGAAATCACGGCGGACAAAATTTCACTCGCACTGGAAAATTATCTCCTCACGCTGACGTCATTCAATGCGAAGTTTGACCGGGCGCTGCGCGGCGAGGAAAAGTTCACGGCGGAAGAACAACGCGGCTTTCAATTGTTTTCTACCGAATACGATCCACGCCGGGGACAGTTTGGCGCCGACTGTTTTCATTGCCACGGCGGGCCGCTGTTCCAGAGCCAGAGTTTTGCGAACAACGGTCTGGACACGGCGGCCAAAGACATCGGGCGAGAAAAAGTCACGGGTAAGGCATCGGATCACGGTAAATTTGCCGTGCCCTCACTGCGCAATGTGTCATTGACTGCGCCCTATATGCACGACGGACGTTTCCAGACTTTGGAAGAGGTGATTGAGCATTATTCGACCGGCGTAGTTCGCAGCGCGACGCTGGATCCCAATCTCGCCAAACATCCCGACGGCGGCTTGCAGTTAAGTGACGCAGACAAACGGTCGTTGGTAGCATTTTTGCGAACGCTGACGGATGCACGGTTCGATTCGAAAAATAATTGAAAGTGTATTCCACTTAAATCCGCTTAAGCTTGGTTTGCATGATTCAAAGTATTTGATGGTTTTCATTAAGAGTATCCGCGCTTTTTATTGTATTTTGTTTCGGTCACATCACATATGCTTGCTCGTGTAAGCTGTGTAAAAAATGAATAACAAATTGAGTGAAGCCACGCTCGGAGGTCATTTCACGTTTCCCGGCACGTCATTAACGGTCCATCGCGTGGGCTACGGCGCAATGCAGCTTACCGGACCCGGGATTTATGGTCCGCCCAAGGACCCGGATGGTGCCGTCGCTCTTCTCCGCGAAGTCGTCGCGATCGGCGTGAACCATATCGATACCAGCGACTACTATGGCCCGCACTTCACCAATCAGATCATCCGAAGGGCTCTGCACCCATACCCGACGGGATTAGTGATCGTTACCAAGCTCGGGGCTCGCCGCCCTCCCGACAAGTCATGGCAGTCGGCCATCTCACCTCAAGACCTGGCCGCTGGCGTCCACGACAACCTCCGGAATTTAGGCTTGGACGCACTCGACATCGTCAACTACCGCGTGATGGGGGCGATCCATGGCCCAAAAGAGGGGTCCATCGCCGAACAGGTGACGGTGCTGGCCGACCTCCGGCGCAAGGGGCTCATCCGCCACATCGGCCTGAGCAACGTAACAGCTGCTCAAGTGGCCGAGGCGCAGGCGATCACCGACATCGTATGCGTGCAGAACAACTACAACCTGGCCCACCGCCACGACGACTCGTTGATCCACGACTTGGCCCGCAGAAGCATCGCGTATGTCCCGTTCTTCCCGCTCGGCGGGTTCACGCCGTTACAGTCGACCAACCTGTCGTCCGTCGCGAGCCAAATTGGAGCCACGCCGATGCAGGTCGCGCTGGCATGGCTGTTACAACGGTCGCCCAACATTCTGTTGATCCCCGGCACGTCCTCAATCTCGCACCTCCGGGAGAACTTGGCCTGCGCTCGGTTGACGCTGTCACCGCAAAACTTGACGGAGTTGGACGGAATTGCAGCGGCGGCGGTGAAGCACTGATTCGTTTACGATTCAAAATTTTGCGTGAGATTCAACTGTCGGGTCGGGGTGAACACCCCATAGTGAAGTGAAGTTTTTCAAGCAATGCTTGTTGCATCAAAAGTGCTTCATTTACGCGGGGGTTTCGAGACCGGCGTGGCACAGGTGTTTGAATCGCACTGTCGGCCAAGAATTCTACCGATGGCTATCCGGTTTCGGGCAAACCATTCGTAACCCCGATCGGCCAGCCAGCGCAGGCCGGGCCAGGCTGTCGGCGCCAGCACCCAGCCCAGACCGATGGCGCGGTAGGCTTCGCGGAAAACAGCCATTTTCTTCACAATCCGTCCATCCGGAAAAACGCCGTGGATGACGCCCATCAGTTCTTCGCGGGTTTTGTGGTAAAGTGTCGGATCAAAATCCGCCGCCGCGATGTCTTCAAAGACCAGCCAGCCGTTGCGATTGCGGTTTCCAAGAAAGCGCGCCTCACGCCGGCACAGCGGACATTCGCCATCATATAAAAGTTTGAAACGCCATTGATTCATGGGATCGAAAATCTTTTGTTCCTGATGAAATTGCGTTCCGGCATTTTGTTGATTATGAAACCGTGATGACAACTTTTCCAAAATGTGCGCCGCTTTCTTGATAACGATAGGCGGCTGGCGCTTCGGCGAACGAAAACACCCGGTCTATGACCGGCTTAAGGTGGTGCAGCGAGATGGCGCGGTTCATGGCCGTGAACATGTCATGGTTGCCGACGAAAATTCCCCGAATGAGGGCAGACTTTCCCAAAATATCCCGCAGTGCCACTTCGCTGGTGAAACCACTCACGCCACCGATGACACTGACCGTTCCGCCCATGGCCACCGCGCGCAATGATCTCGGAAAAGTATCAGTGCCGCCCACTTCGACGACGTGATCCGCCCCCGCTTTTTCCGTGAACCGGAAAACTTCCTTCTCCCAGTCCGGAGTGGTGCGGTAGTTGATGGTTTCATCCGCGCCGAGCGCTCGTGCGCGTTCGAGCTTCGCATCATTGCTAGAGGTGATGATCACCCGTGCGCCGTGCATTTTGGCAAACTGAAGCGCAAAGATGGAAACGCCGCCCGTGCCCAGCACCACCACGGTTTGACCGGCGGAAACCTTCCCTTGTGTCACCAACGCCTGCCACGCCGTAAGTGCAGCACACGGCAGCGTCGCCGCTTCCTCAAAAGACAAGTGCGCCGGAATCGCGATGACCCCGTCCGCCGAGAGTGCGACATATTCGGCCAGCATCCCGTTGATGGAACCGCCGAGAGCAGTTTCAAACACTTCCCGTCGCACCGGCCCCGACTGCCAGCCCTGGAAGAAAGTGCCGGCCGCACGGTCGCCAACTTTCCGACGGGTTACGCCTGACCCGACCGCCGCAATCTCGCCGGCGCCGTCTGATAGTGGAATCAACGGTAATGGCACGCCGGGGCCGTAACGATCGCTCGCGACCATGAGGTCCCGATAATTCAGCGAAGTTGCGCGCACCCGCACCAGCACCTGGCCGGGGGCAGGCTTGGGTTCGGCCAGTTGGTTTATCTTCAAAGCGTCGGCGCCCGTAGACGCCGTTAAATGGTAGGCTTTCATATTAAAATCAAGGATTGCTCACGCCACCTTCCACTCGATGCGATTTTCACGTTAGCGGCTGGTGCATAAACTCAGTTGCTTTCATTCGATGCCACAAAATTAGCCGACCAGCCGTCACAAGTGAACAATCAAAAGACTTGTTGGTGGATGCTCCTACCCTGCGAGAATTCAACCTCGTCTCAAACGCTCGGCTCCGTTACGCAGAATTCATGTCATTTTTTCCGCCATCATCGTATTCTTAACCGACTTTTACATCGTATCATGAATGTCCTGCTTAAAACGCCAGTAAACATTGATGATTTACGGTTTCGGGTGATGGTGGAGAGGGTGGGAGTTGAGCAAGCGCTTGTGAAATGGGCATTTTCTCAAAGAGCGTGAGGCTCAAAATCTGTAAAATAGTGTAGAGGCTGGAATCCAGATGCAGGCGTTTTTTCAAAATGGCGACGAGCAGATAGACGGCGATGGCGCTCCAGACTTGGGTGCGCACCGCGTTGGGGCTGGTGCCATAAAAGGCTTTGATACGCAGATGTTGCTTGATCCATTTGAAGAACAATTCGATTTGCCAGCGGCCACGATACAGTTGGGCAATGGTCAGAGCTGGCACGGTGAAGTTGTTCGTCAGGAAGACCAGCGCCAGGCCGGTTTTGGGATCGCGATAGCCGATGCGACGCAGCGGGACGGGATAATCGTGTTGGGCGTCCAAGCCGGTGAGCACCACGGTCTGGTCGAAACGCAGGCCGGTGGTTTTGTCCACGGGGCGGGAGTAACGGCGTGCGCAGCGAAAGTTTTGTTTGGCGCGGGTGACGAAGAAAGCGCCGCATTGGTGGATGCGATACCAGCGGGCGAAGTCGAGGTAGCCGCGATCCATGATGTAGAACGAGCCAGCTTCCCAGACCAGTTGGTCGAGGATGTTGACGTCATGAACACTGCCCGTGGAGACAATGATGACGGTGGGAAAGTTGCCTTGGAGCGTCAGCAGGGTGTGGAGTTTGATGGCGGCTTTGGCGCGGCGGAACGTGGCCCACGGAAAGAGCGAGAGGCACAGGTCAATGGTGGTGGAGTCCAGCGCGTAAGCTGCGGCTTGGAGTTCAAAGCGAAAGGGTTCATCGGCGTAGAGTGCGGTGGCTTGCTGGATGAGCACCTGAGCGAAGTCGGCGAAGATGCGCCAGTCCCGCTTTTCGTTGGCTACCGCCAACGTGTTGCGGGCGGGAGGTTGGCGGATACCGGCGTGATAGAGCTTGGAGCTGAGGGACGCCAGACAGGTTTCGATGTCGCGCAAGCTTTCGCGCCACGTCAGTTGGGCGAACGCCAGCACGAGGAACTGTTCGTAGGTGGGCAGCTTGCGGACGCGGAAGTTACCGTGATAACGGGCGACACACTTGTCGAATTCGTATTTGGGCAGGAAGTCGAGGAGTTGGGCGAAGACGGTGCGACCTTCGTTCATAAGGTGAAAAACCGCCAACCGGCGTCGGGCCGAGGTCGCGTTGCTCATCCGCCAGGCGTTTCAAATCCGGCCAGCTCAGGACGAGTGCGTTGTAGCCGATGGCGTCTTGCGACCACTTGCGGCGCTCGCAGACGGTGTAAAGGCGGTAGCTCAAATCGCGCGCTACCTCCGCCATCGCGCCAAGTTGTTTCAAAAGTGCGGCCGCCACTGGTTCGCCCTTGTCGAGCGAACGGATCAAGTGATGCGTCGCCTCCCAGACTGTGAGGCGGTCGTCCGTCGCCGGACTCCAATCCGCCTGCAACTCCTCTTTCTTGAGCAGGCGCACCTTGCCGCCTTTGGCGGCGAGGATGCCGGCCTCTACCATCCCGGACACGCTGGTGTTTTTGGCGGTGCAAAGCGTCTCCGCCACGCCATACGCGCCTTCGTTGAATCCATTTTGGTCAAACCACGCCAATGCCCAGCGCGTGTCCGCGTCGAACTCGCCTTCCTGTTCGGCCAGCACCTCGTCCAGTGACTGGTTGATCAGCGCCAACGCGGTGCGCACGCTCATGAGCGAACCATCCGCTTCCAGCACCTTCGCGTAGCGGCTGAACACGGCCATGCCCGGCCCGATGGCAGCTTGGGCCAAATCCACCGGCGCGATGTTGCCCTTCTGCAAATTCCGGAGCGCCTCCGGCAATTCCCGTTTCATAGCAGCCAAAAAATCGCGGCGCGAGGCAACGCCGGCATCAGCACCTCGCGGACGACAGACTAAAACAATTGAAGAAGCCAGTGCATTCGTTCCCAGACTGACCTGACGATTTTCCAACTCGGTTCGCATTGGCCAAGTGCCATCCACTTGCCATCCTGCGTTCAGCAAGCCACCGAGCATCGTTTCCCAGCCCGTTGAAGCTAGGGTCGAAGATAAGTCGCTCGTGCCATCATCGCTTTCCTCGGCTTCAGACTGCTTAAACGCGTAGAAAACCGTTAACGGGAACTCCGGGTTCGCTACTTCCTTTGCCGAAGCAAATGTCTTGAAAAGTCCGTCTTCAAAAAACGCTTTGGCTTTTTCCTTCTCGCCACCATGCCGATAAGGGGATGCAATTAGCTCGCTGGCTTTCGGCGTAAGGAGTGTCGGAAACAATTCAGGGTAAACAGTTCCAAGCGAGTGTCTGAGCCAGATGTAGAAAAAGTCGCTCAAATCTGCGTAAGCAATATTATCGTAGTATGGTGGATCGGTAGAAATGAGCGGGTGTTTAGGACAAGCCAGAGAAACTGTCGCGTCATTTTGTGTGACAGTGCCGACAACAGTTCCCCCCGAGAAGCTTTCGGCAACGCTTTTTGCGGTCCAAGTTGCCGCTCCTACAATTGTTCCAGTTCCATCCAGCAGTGGGTTAAGTTCGCAATAATCCCAGCTCATCGGGAGCGCTTGCTTTCCAAAGGTGTGGTAAGAAGATTCGCGGTCGGTTCGCCATGTCACCAAAGTTGTCCCAAGATCAACAACCTTACTTAAAGAGAATGCAAGGTATGTTGCGATGCCGTTTGCGTAACCTTCGTCACCCCCCGAAGCTTTCACCACTTGAGATCGCGCCTCACCAACCAATTCGCTGAATGTCGTGGCGGCTAGAAGTTGGCGCGGCGTGAACAAATGCTTGAAGTGCGTCAATCCATAGGAGATACACCAGAGGTTTCTCGGGTCATTGGCGAGTTCTTGTTCCGGTTGCCAATTGGGCTTTACCTCGGCCGCAATGCGCTCGTTCTCTGCATTTGGTGAAACATAAATACGTCCCCTCGCGCCCTCCGCCACGATTGCAATCAATCGTGAGCCAAGCTTGCCGGCCCGCCCCTCCGATTTGATGTGGTCACCTGGAATAGTAACACCGGTCAAGATGCAGCGAAAATGTGCACCTCTCGCTGTCTTTGTGCCGGCCTTCACAATGGCCTCGTCGGATGGTTGACCGGTTTTCACCTCGAACCGGTAGGTCATTGCTGTTTGGTCAACAAACGGCTCAATCCATGCCTTATCCTTTTTCACTTTCGGGTTTGAGAGCCAAAAGGATTTTACCAAAGGCACATGCGCGCCTTTGGCTGCTGGTTTGGCGGGTGCACCCGGCCGGTATTGCCTGCTGGCGCGCATTGCGGATCGGGAACTGACGTGCGGGTCGTTCCGATTGGTCGCGCCAGCCGATGTCATAAGGGCGCTCCAAGCTTTTTCCGTGACGATTCAAGGGTTCAGCCCCTCGGCGCGGTCCGTGGAGAATCCGCCGGAATTGCTTCTGGACCGGCACTCCGCTATTCGCGTCACGACTGGACTTGAGGCCGGCATTCTCGCCCCCAATCTGGATGTGGGAGGTGCGCTGGTCTTGGAGTTGGACGGCAACCGGGTGGGGCATGTTGAATTCACGGTGCGGCTGGATCAAGCCCGACAGGAAATTTCGACCAAGCACTTGAATTTGGCGGCGCTCGGATTAGGAGCGTGCCCGCAACCGCGGACACTGATGGTCAAGGTCCTCGTCGCTGGCCGGGAACAGGGCCGGCGATCTGTGACCATCCGCCGTGCTGCGCGGCTCACCAATTTCGAAGGCCAGTTGAGCACGGATCCGCGCCAACTCGAAGTCGACGACACCGAATACGAACGAATATTAAGTCGGCTTTGATGGATTGACGAGCCCTTGCTGCGGACATGTGCCGTGTCACACCACGCCCGCCAGCTGCCGGCTATTGGTTTCGGACTGGGGAATTCCCATTTCTTCCTGGTTTCGCCTTTCATAATCTTCCAGACTGGGCACGACCACTCGGGCACCCCGCGCATAGGCGCGATGGACCGCGCTGCTGTTGTGGCCCAAGGCGTCTTGGGCGAATCGTTCAGGATAGCCCGCGATGCATGCGCGCTGCGCCCAAGCGTAACGATAGGAGTGCAGGGAAATGCCTTGGATGTGCAGCAACCGGCAGCGGCGGCAAAATTCGGATGACCGGGCCGAGTTGTTGCTGTGGGCCATCGCCGGAAAAAGCAATCCTTCCGAAGGCAACAATCGGAGCAGTTCTTCAAGCCGCTTCCCGATCTGCAGGTGCGCCCATTCACCGGTTTTCTGCCGCTGCCAGTCAATGCATTCAGCGCGCAACAGCGCGGCGTCGGTCTGCGCCGCGCCGGTCTCCCAAAGCATTTCGTAATAACGACGACGCTCGGTGTTATTCTCTGTCTCGACGATGCGCTCGTGTTCCTCGCTGGTGATGGCGCGCTTCTTCTTAAATTCCACCTTCGGCCACAGCCTTGGTGGCAGGATTGGCCACGGCAACCAACCCAGACCAACGGCGAGATTCTGCAAACAGCGCACAAAGGCATTGGTCATCACGCCTCCCGCCTTGAGGATTTTAACCAGGTCGTCCGCGGTCGTTTCGATGAGCTTCATGTTTTTCAACCAGTGCTGCGGTTTGCGGCCAGCGACGCGGCGTCGATGTGCCTGGGTCTGCGGTTTGCCGCGACTGCAAAACTCGTTCATCACCTCCTGCCAAGTGCGCGACAGCAATTTCGGGTCCTGGGAGGTAAGGCAGGCTTTGGCCAGGGAGATGCCGATGACGGGGTGTTCGGCCGCCATGTTGCGCATCGTGCGGATTTGTTCGGCCTCCGTTTTGCGACGGGTTTTCAAACTCTCTCGCGCGCCGGTTTGTGCATCGTGCAGGTAATAGATTCCCACTCGACGGTAAAGCCAGTATCGCTGCTTTTTCATATTCGCCTTTCGTTTTTGTATCGTAGGCGATGCGAGCCGGGTCCGTTAGCGAGTAGTGGGAGGGTAACCGGCGATTAACCGCCGGGTAACGGCGGATTTACCATTTCTCACACAGTTTCTCACACAGTTGAGCACGAATTGGGAAGTATAGGCCCTCCGTGAAGGCGCAAGCTGCTGATAATCAACAGCTCAGAAGTTGGCTCCAGAGGCAGGGCTCGAACCTGCAACATCACGGTTAACAGCCGCGCGCTCTACCATTGAGCTACTCTGGAATCCAAACAGACGGTTAATTTACAAACCGATCATCGCCGCGTCAATCGGATTCCTCATGCGCGCTGGCAATGTGACGATAAAACCTGCGCTGAATAGGGCGGACGCAAATGACACGCGCATCTTGATGTCAGGAAGTCACGGCACAATTTATTTCGTCAATCCCCCCGCCGCGTGGAGTAATGCCATCACCTCGTCGTCGGTCGTTTGGGAAAATTCACCGTAATATTGGCCAACCGCCTCGAAGCCCGCATCCGTGAACAAGACGGCCACGTCGTCCGCCACGCGCCGCAGCCGCTCGACCGCGTGCGCCGATGCCACCGGCGCGGCGATGATGACGCGACGCGCCTTTTGCTGCTTGGCGGAAAGCACGGCGGCCTCGGCCGTTGCGCCCGTGGCCAGGCCGTCATCCACGAGCAAAACAGTTTTGCCATCCAGTGCGGGCATGGCGGAACGGTGAAATTGCGAACGATATTCCCGCAGCCGTTCCTTTTCCTCCGCAATTACGCCATCCAATTCCGCGCGCGCCAGCGGATCTTTCCATTGGAACGTCTGGTCGAAGATGACGACATCCGGTTCAGCCAGCGCGCCGACGGCAAACTCGCGCTGCCACGGATGCCCGATTTTGCGGACGATGAGCACATCGAGCGGCCGTTGCAGCGCGCGCGCCACCTCCGCGGCGACCACCACGCCACCGCGCGGCAATCCCAGCACAAGGTCGGCCTCGACGCCCTGTTTCAGCAGGTGTTGCCCAAGTTGCCGTCCCGCAGCCACACGCGATGCGAATCTCATAAGACCGGATTGGTGGATTGTTGGATAACTGGATTATTGAATCGCCCCATCTATCCACTAATCCAACAATCCATCAACCCAATTCGTTTCATCCCGTCACGAGCGTGCCCACTTTTTCGCCCGAAACCGCGCGGCGGAGGTTGTGCGGCTTGAAAAAATCGAAGACGATGATGGGCATCTTGTTGTCCATGCACAGCGAGAACGCCGTCGAATCCATCACTTGGAGACGCTTTTGCAGCGCGTCGAGATAGGAGATTTCCGCGAAGCGCTGCGCCTTGGGGTTCTTTTTCGGATCGCAGTCGTAAATGCCATCCACCTTCGTCGCCTTCAAAATGACTTCCGCGCCGATTTCATTGGCGCGCAGCGCGGCGGCGGTGTCGGTGGAAAAATACGGATTGCCCGTGCCGCCGCCGAAGATGACCACCCTGCCCTTTTCGAGATGCCGCACGGCGCGGCGGCGGATGAACGGCTCGGCCACCTGCGACATGGCGATGGCGCTTTGCACGCGCGTGGGGCAGCCGAGTTTCTCCAGCGCGTCCTGCAACGCCAGCGCGTTGATGATCGTCGCCAGCATCCCCATGTAATCGCCGGTCGCGCGCTCGATGCCGCGCTCGCTGCCGGCCACCCCGCGGAAAATGTTCCCGCCGCCGACGACCACGACCATCTGGACGCCCAGTTCGCGCACCTCGCTGATTTGCCCGGCCATGTGATGCACCGCCTCGGGACAAATACCCACGCCGTCTTTTCCGCCGAGCGCCTCGCCGCTCAACTTGACCAGCACACGGGAAAATTTTGGAGGTTTGGGCATCGTCATGCAAGTGGTTGTGGCGCGCGCAACATGGGATAATTTTTAACAGCCGCGCGTCAAATCGTCAAATCAAAGTGTCTGGACAAATTGAAATGAAAATCTAGCGTTCAAAGCATGATGGTTGATAAGATTCGAGTTTTAGAAAAATTGTTTAACGACGCGAACGCTGCTTGGGACAAAGACAACTTACAGCGAGCTTTTGAATTGTTCGGGAAATGTGCGGAGTTGGGTGATCCGTCTTGTCAATCGAACCTTGGATATTTTTATGATGAAGGTTTGCACATAAAAAAAGAGAAGAAACTGGCTCTCTATTGGTATTACAAATCTTATCGCAGCGGGAATGGTGGTGCAGCGAACAATATTGCCATACTTCACAGAGAAAATGGAAACGCGAACAAAATGCTGTGGTGGTTTAGAAGGGCAGTAGCTTTACGAGATGGTGACGCACTTCTTGCATTAGGTAAATGTTATGAAGGCAGCTGGGGAGTCCGCAAGAACTTGGAGAAAGCCAAAAATTATTATCACCAAGTTTTACGAAGCAAATATGTAACACAATTAAGTATAGAGCAGGCGCAAGAACGTTTAGCCGCCTTTTAGCCAAGCGCCGAAGGCGTGACCGACAATAGCCCACGGTTTCGAACGTGGGTCAACTGGGCAAATAATCCCCAAGCCCCGCAGGGGCGGCAGAATAAATTGCGTGCAAGTGCATGATTCTTTCGTCCCTGCGGGACTCGGCTGGTTTATCCCCATTTTACCCGCAGTTGAAACTGCCGGCTATTTTCAGTCGCCGCGCTGCGGCTTGAAACAAAAAAGGCGTCCTTGCGGACGCCTTCGTCATTTTGAGTTTTTCCGTTACGCGCTTTCGCCGACTTGGAACCGGACGAAGCGGCGGATGGTGATTTCATCGCCAAGCTGCTTGGCGGTTTGCGCGACGTGTTCCTTCACGCTCACCTCGGAGTTGCGTTTCACGAAGCCCTGGTCCACGAGGCAGTAAAGCTGGTAAAACTTTTCCAGGACGCCTTGCAGGATTTTTTCCATCGCCTGCGGGGGCTTGCCCTTGAGCCGGTCGGATTGGGCGGCAATCTCGCGTTCCTTCGCAATGACTTCGGGCGCGACCTGCTCGCGCGAAACGGCGTGCGGATGGCCCGCCGCGATTTGCAGCGTGATGTCCTTGATGAGCTGCTTGAACTCGTCCTTCGCCACCGTCTCGGCCTTGCCCGCGCCAACTTCGACGAGCACGCCGATTTTCTCGCCGGTGTGGATGTAGCCGGCAATCATTCCGTTGCCGCTGACTTCCATCTTTGCGTGCCGGGCAACCTTGATGTTCTCGCGGATTTTGGCGACCAGCGCCTCGCGCTCCGCCTCGAAATTCGGACTGGCCTCGGTCGCGTAACGCTTTGCCACGTCATCGCAAAACGCGCGGAAGGTATCATTGCGCGCCACAAAGTCCGTCTCGCTGTTCACCTCCACGAGCACGCCGAGCCTGCCGTCCGGCGCGATGTATTGTGTGATGGCGCCGTCCTTCGCGTCGCGTGCTGCCTTCACAGAAGCAGTCGCCTGGCCCTTCTTGCGCAAAACGCTCACGGCATCGTCGAGGTTGCCCTTCGCTTCCACGAGCGCCTTTTTGCAGTCCATCATGCCCGCGCCGGTCATTTCCCGGAGCTTGCCCACGTCAGCAGCAGTAAATTCAGCCATATAGATTGATTGAGAGTTGATTGAGAGTTGATTGAGAGTTGATTGTTCAATTTTGTGTTTGTTGGCAGGGCGGCTCAGTCCTCTGCCCGCCGCGGCGCGCACGGAGTGACGCGCCCTGCCAAAAATTCTATGCCGTTGCTTGCGGAACAGCTTCAACCGGCGCGACTGTGGCGGGTTGCGTTTCCACCGGCGCGACGACTTCCGCGGGCGCGGCTTCTTCCGGCGCTTTGCGGACGCGCTTTGATTCAAATTCCGCCTGCGCCTGCGTGATGACCTGGCCGACGGTGGCCATGATCATGCGCACGGAACGGATGGCGTCGTCGTTCGCGGCAATCGGATAATTCACGAGGTCGGGATCGCAGTTCGTGTCCACGAGCGCGACGATGGGCACCTTCAGTTTGCGCGCCTCGGCCACGGCGTTGTGTTCGCGCTTGATGTCCACGACGAACATCACGGCGGGAATTTTGTCCATCGAGCGGATGCCATCGAAATACTTGTGCAGGCGCGCGGCCTCGCGGCGGATGGACGATTGCTCCTGTTTGCCATAATGGGCCAGCGAGCCGTCCGCTTCCATTTTCTCGATGTCCTTGAGCCGCTTGATGGACGACTTGATGGTGTTGAAATTTGTCAGCGTTCCGCCGAGCCAGCGTTCGACGACGTAAAATTGCCCGCATTCCTTCGCGGTTTCCTTGATGCACTGCTGCGCCTGCTTCTTGGTGCCCACAAAAACCACCTTGCCGCCCCTGCGGACGGTGGTGCCCAAAAAGTCGCACGCCGCTTCAAGCTGCACGAGCGATTTGCTCAGGTCAATGATGTGAATGCCGTTGCGCGCGTCGAAGATGAACGGCTTCATCTTGGGGTTCCAGCGCTTCGTCTGGTGTCCAAAATGGACGCCCGAATCCAACAATTCTTTGATGCCAATGCTTAACATAATGTTTCCTTTGGTTGAAACTCCGGATTTTCCGAAGCATCCCGCGGAACACGGGATTGATGTTTGATGTTGTTGTGGCCTTCGCATTCACACGAACGCGAAATTTTTAAGGCCGTTTTCCTTTTGCCGGTCTAGCGAAAGGGACGCTGAAAATAGCAGAAAAGCGCGGCGTGGCAATAGCTATTTTCGACGTGGACAATGCAAAGCGACCTCTTAACATTTCAATATGACCACGCGAATGAAATTGGCACGGTTCTTATTGGCGCCGTTCTTATGTGCCGTCATTTTTGGCACAATCGCATTGCTCGTAAATCAAACTGCAATCGCCGCTGAAACTAATAGTCAGCCGCTAATCTATTTCAAGGCACGATTCATCAAAGTGCCCGAAAGCAGTATTGGATTCATCCTGCAATCCAGCACAGCGGTGAGCACAAACGAAATAACCACGACGGAGATCATTCCCGCTGAAAAATTGAGACCCGTGTTGCATGGATTATACGATAATTATCAATATCTGGTGTATGCTGAACTTGAAAATGTAACTCCCAGTGGGCTACCAGCGCAAAGAAACTGTGATGAACCGAATTATGCCTGTGAGACAAATTGTGCAATAGACGTTAGGCCGATGCTGTCTGCCGACGGATTTACGCTAAATTTGAAAGCCACCGCCAGCAAACCAGAAAAAATGGGGGCCCAAGCTAATGTTTGGGACGGTCAAACATTGGCAATTATCCCTCCAAAATCTGATGGAACGAATCGTTTGGTCGTTTTCGTCACCGTGAAACTCGTTGATTCGGCCGGAAGCCAAATTCATTCCGATGAAGAATTATTTTCCCGAGAACAGAAAATGAAAACAGCCATTCCTCCGCAAGAGTAGGACTTTTTTCGCCCACCGCTTGTCAAATCACTGTTGGTGCGCTATTGTCCGCCAATGTCGTTGAAGAAATATTTTGTATTGCCGGCCCTGCTCCTGTGCGGGCTGCAAGTCGCGTCCGCAGACACCCTCCAGCTCAAGGGCAGCGGTGCCGTCACCGGCAAAATCCTCGCCGAGAAATCCGACGCCGTTGTCGTGGACGTCGGCTACACCGTGCTCGTCGTGCCGCGCAACGTCATCACGAAGATTTCCAAGGTCGCCGAGGTCGTGTCGCTGGCCGGCGCCGCTTCCAACCTGCTCGTCAGCGTCAACACACCGCAATTTTATTCCACCGATGCCAAACCCGGGTCGCCCCGCGACGTGCAGGAACTGGTGAAGCAAATCGGCGAGGCCGTCGTGCAGGTGCGCACGCCCGAGGGACTCGGCTCCGGCTATTTCATAAACGCCGACGGTTATCTCATCACGAATTTCCATGTCATCGAAGGCGAGACGGAAATTTCAGTGGAGGTTTATCATCAAACCGACGGCCAGCTCGAACGCGACACTTACAAGCAGGTCAGAATCGTCGCCATCAACAAATATCACGACCTCGCGCTGCTGCACATCGAGGGCAAGAACGCGCCGAAGTTCAAGTTCGTCACGCTCGGCAGCGCGGATGCGCTGACCGTCGGTGATTCCGTTTTCGCCATCGGCAGCCCGCTCGGCCTCGAACGCACGGTGACACAAGGCATCATCAGCACCAAGACGCGCGAGCTGGAAGGCGAGCTTTACCTGCAAACCACCGCGCAAATCAATCCCGGCAACAGCGGCGGCCCGCTGTTCAACCTGGCCGGCGAGGTCGTGGGCGTGACGAACATGAAAATCACGTTCGGCGAGGGACTCGGTTTTGCGATCCCCGTTGAGCTGGTGAAAAACTTCCTCGACCACCGCGATGCCTTTGCCTATTCGACCGACAACCCGAACAACCCGTATCGCTATCTCGAACCGCCCAGCCGCACGAACCAGAAGCCGGCGGCAGGCAAGTGAGATAATTTTCGGGCCAGATTGTAATGGACAGCCGGAAGAGTTCTGATTTAATCCACTCACATGCCGCGTCAAACGCGGGTAAAAATCTTATGAAAAAATTACTGGCTCTCCTGCTTTCACTGGCGTTCACGGCTTCCCTCCGCGCGGCGATTCCACCCGCCGAAAACCTGCTGCCGTCGGACACTCTGTTTTTCCTCGCCATTCCCAATTGCGTGGCGTTACGGACCGCCGCCCATCAATCGCCGCAGTGGCTTTTCTGGAGCGACCCGGCGATGAAGCCGTTCCACGACAAGTTCACCGCCAAGTTGAAGGAAACGCTCGTCGCGCCAATGGAACAGACCCTCGGCTTGAAGCTGGCCGACTTTGCGGATTTGCCGCAGGGCCAGCTCACCTTCGCCGTCACGCAAAACGGCTGGACGGGCGGCGACGACCCGTTGCCGGGCGTGGTTCTGCTCCTCGACACGAAAAACAAGAGCGATCTGCTCAAAGCCAATCTCGACGCGCTGAAGAAAAAGTGGACCGACGAAGGCAAACCGATTCACACGGAAGATGTCCGCGGCATTTCCTTTTCCGTTGTGACGCTTTCCAGCAACGACATCCCGGCCCTCACGGGCATTTTGCCCCGACGCCCGCCGGTGCAGGAACTCGGCCAGGAACCCAAGACGGAAAAGCCCGTTGAACTCGCGGTCGGACAGTTTGAATCGCTGCTGATTGTTGGCAACTCCGTGAAGGCGGTCGAGCCTATCGCCGCGCATTTGAGCGGCAGCCTGCTGCCGGCGCTGAACGACGACACGGTTTTTGCCGCCGACAAACTTTCGCAGTTCCGCGACGCGCCGCTGTATTACGGCTGGCTGAACGCGAAGACACTTTTCTACGTGCTCGCCCACATGCCGCAGAAGCAGAATCCCCGGGCGCCCCGCCCGATGGCGGCGCCGCAATTGGACAAAATTCTCGACGCCACGGGTTTGACCGGCGTGAAGAGCGTCAGCTTCGCCTACCGCGAAACCCGCGACGGCTCGCAAGCCAGCTTTTTCATCGCCGCGCCGCAGTCGGGCCGGAAAGGGCTGCTCAAAATCTTTGCAGCCACGCATGAAAGCGCGGTGCCGCAGACATTCGTGCCCGCCGACGCGGTGAAATTCTGGCGCTGGCGGCTGGATGGCCAGAGTGGCTGGGCCGCGCTGGAAAAAATGCTCGGCGAAATCTCGCCCATGGCGACAGCGGGCCTCAACTCCGCCATTGACATGGCCAATGCCAATGCCAGAAAAAACGACCCGGACTTTGACCTTCGTAAAAATCTGATTGATAATCTCGGCGACGATTTCATCAATTATCAAAAGGCGCCCGCGGGAAAATCGCTGGCGGATTTGAACAATGCGCCGTCGCTTTACCTCATCGGCGTGGAAAAAGGCGACCCGGCGGCCACCGCCGTCAAAGATCTTCTGTCGCTGTCAATGTCGCGCAAGCAAAAGGCACCCGACCCTCGCGATTTTCTCGGCCACAAAATTTACACCATTCCCCTGCCCGGCCCGCGCGTTTCCGGCGCGGCAGCGGCGGCTCCGGTGCGTTCGATCTACATCACCTCCAGCAGCGGTTATGTGGCGTTGAGCACGGACGTTTCCACGCTCGAAGCATATCTGCGCAGCGGGGAAAAGCCGCCCAAGCCGTTGAGCGGGACGCCCGGTCTGATAGACGCGGCGGCGCACGTCGGCGGCGTGGGCGGCGGCTTGTTCGGCTACCAAAACCAGCGTGAAGTCCTGCGCTTCCTTTTCAAAACGCTCAAGAACCCGTCTGCGAACGACAGCGGGGGTGGCATGAATCCCATGGCGGCGTTGCCGAAGGCAGTCCGCGACTGGCTGGATTTCTCGCTGCTGCCGGATTACGACCAGGTTTCCAAATACTTTTACTTTTCGGTCTATGCCGGCAATACCACGGCGGACGGCCTTTCCTTCAAGGCCTTTGCCCCGCGCCCGCCGCAAATGAAATGAAGATGTTCACTGCGGATCGTTGCATCGGCAAATTTTAGAAACATCCACTCACCGCCGCCAGTGCCCCGGCGAGTGATACCAGCCGCGCGGGCCGTGATACCAGCCACCGCCCTCCCAGACGGCACGCGGATACGGCGGATAACCCCAGTGGCCGCCCACCCAGATCCAGCCGCCATTCCAAACCCATTCGCCGCCAATCCAGACGTAGCCGGGGCCGGGCGCGACCACAGACGTTTCCGCCACCGGCGGCGGCGGCGATTGTCCCACAACCATGGTTGCCGACTGCGCGGCAGCAGCCGAACCTTGCGTGTTGATCATGAAATCAACCACCCGGTCGCTCACGCCGGTGTCGTGCAGATCAATGATGTCCACCGAGCTTAAACGGAAAATCGTGTGCGAAATTTGTATCTGGCTGATGATGACATCGTCACTGACGCCGGCCTTGGCGAGCGCCTTGACGTCCGCCACGCTCAACGGCTGGCTCTGCTCGACGCGCACAAAGGTTTGCGGCGCCTGTTCACGCAGCCGCATCTGCTGTTCCTGGTCCATCGAATGGCCGATCAACCCGCCGGCAATCAGCCCCGCCGCCGCGCCAATCAATGCCCCCGCGCCGGCATTCCGCGGACCGCCAATCATCGCGCCGGAAGCCGCGCCAATCGCGCCGCCTTCCAGGGCGCCCGTGCCCGTGTAATCCGGGTCGCCGTTCGGCGACACGCAACCCGTCAACACCACCGCCGAAGCAGCGACCGCAAAGATCGAAACGTTCAATTTAGTTTTCATTTTTTGAATTTCATCTTTTAACCGTTTGGTTACTTCGACAAATAATTTAGCCGCACATTCAAAACTTTTCAACTTGAAACACGGCGGCAGGTGGCGGCGACGCCCCGTCGCCAGGATGCAAAGGCGACGAGGGCTTCGCTTCCACTCACGCCCGCGGATGCGCCGCGTCGTAGGCCTTCTTCAGCCGCTCCGTCGTCACATGCGTGTAAATCTGGGTGGTGATGAGGTGCGCGTGGCCGAGCAGCTCCTGCACGCTGCGCAAATCCGCGCCCGCGTCCAGCAGATGCGTCGCGTAGCTGTGCCGCAATTTGTGCGGCGTCAGGCCCGGGTCCAGCCCGGCGATGACGAGATACTGCTTCAAGCGCCGGGAAAGCTGGAGTGGATTCAGCGGCGCGTGCTTTTTTGTTTCCGCAAAAAATACCGGCGACAACCCGGCGGGTGGCTGCTTCAGCGCGCTCCAGTAATTTTGAAGCGCCTTCAACGCCGGTTCGCCAACCGGCACCAGCCGCTCTTTCTTGCCCTTGCCGCGGACGCGCACAAGCTGCTCGCTCCAGTCAATGTCATCCACGCGCAGACCGCACAACTCGCTCACACGCAGGCCGCAGGAATAAATCGTTTCCAGCACCGCCAGGTCGCGCAGGCACGCGGCGGCTGAAATCGGGCGGCCCGCGCCTTTTTTCTGCTTTTGCGTTTCCAGCAGCTTCGCCGGCGCGGCGAGCAAATCCTTCATTTGCTGGATCGTCAGGAACTTCGGCAGGCGTTTTTCCAGTTTCGGCAGCGACAGATTTTTTATCGGCGACGTTTCGACCGCGCCGTGCCGGATGAGGAATTTGTAGAATGTCCGCAGCGCGGAAAAGCGGAGTTGAATGGCCGCGCGACCGAGATTGTGCCGGCCCAGAAACCGCAGGTAATTCCGGAAGTCATCGCGCTGCAATGTTTCCCAGGCGATTGCTTGTCGCCCCGAAGCAGATTTATCTGCGAAGGCGGAGCGCTCTTCCTGATGCCAGCGGACAAATTCCGTCAGCGCCTGCCGGTAATTCCGCTGTGTGTAGCCCGACGCGCCGCGGTCCGTCGCCAGATGCGCGAGGAATTTCAGAATCCATTTGTCCGCCAGCAGCGGTTTGGGTGTTGAACCGTCAGTCACGCGGAACAAATACAACATTCCATCGCAACTTGCAGCAAAATGGAAACACCTGCCAACAATTGTGTTTCAAAACAAAGGACCCATTTATGGCAGGCCGCGTCACCGTTTTTTGATTTTCTCAATGGGTATCTTCACTTTTGGCAACTGCAATGTTCCCTGCCACACGTGGTAATTGAGGCCGCTCGGATTATTCGTAGGATGACTAAAGGTGGCCGACAGATAATAGTCGTTGGTGGTCCCTGGCCACAATGTCCAAGCACCTCCAGGCACAAAAACCAGCAAACCGTCAGGCGTTTGGCTTCTTGCCCCCATGTCAACGCGCACCCTCAACGTGGAATCTGGCGGCAAGATCGCCGAAAATGGTTCAGGTAACACGCCGTTGTAGGTGATCGATTCCGCTTTGATGAGTTTGTCGTGGCCATCGCGCATCTCGAAATGCAGCTTTGTTAAATCGTCGGTAAAAACCCCAATTGAAAGCTTCATGGCCAGCGGCACGTCAGCGACGTGTTGCAATTCCAGATAAACCCTTGCCTCTGGCCACATGACATCGCTTCCTTTGTCCGGCACTGCATCATAGACGAGTAAGCGTCCGCGAAGCGGCCATATTCCGTCTCGAACGGGTGCTGACCAATCGCCGACGGCGAGAATGTTTGTGTCCGTTTGTCCGAAACAGCATTGAACGAATGCGGCCAACATGAAACAGGCAATTATTTGCAATCTCATAAAGGGATTCTGGCATTGACACAAAACCGCGTCGGATAATCTGCAATGTGTCGTGGCGCGAATCTGCTCCCGGCATTTTGCCTTGGCAACAGAATTTTATGCCCGTCGCGGATTTCTGCCGGTTTGGGAGCGCTGGCGTGTGATGTTGGAGTTCACGCTTTAGCGTGCTTCCGGGAACAAGCTGAAGCTTGAACTCCAACTTGCCAGGTTAATCTCGCTCCGGGAAGTCAAACGTGACCTTGCCCTTCTTGTCCATCACGAGATATGCCGGGAACGGCTTGCCGGCCTTGGAAATGAATTTATCGAGCAGGTCGGTTTTGCGGGCGGACAATAATTTCCGCGCTTGCTCCGGCTCGATGGGCTGCTGCAGGATTTCCCGGCTGATTTTGAACCGGCACGGCTTGGCATCCACCTGCGATTTCTCACAGATGTAGCCGGCCTCGGTGTCGAAAATTTTCCCGCCGCACTTCGGGCACTTGCCAAGCGGCTCCCTGCCTGTGAAATCAACCTTCGGCATGGGTTCCCCCGCCGTTTTTGCCGCTCGCGCCCTGCCCTTCGCCTCGCGTGGCGGAAATTCAAACCCGATTTTTCCATCTTTGCCGATGGACAGGAACGCCTTGAACGCGCGGTTGTTTTTCTTGGAAATGAATTTAACCATCAAATCCGTCTTGCCTTCGGCCAGCAGTTTCCTGATCTGCTCCGGCGCAATTTCCTGCTGCAAAATGATTTTGCCGGTGCGGAAATCACAGGTCTTGTCCGCGCCCGTCGCCTTCTCGCAGAGGTAATTCATCCCGGCATCGAAGACCCGCGCGCCGCATTTCGGGCATTTGCCGAGCGGATCCTTGCCGGTGAAATCCACCGGCGCGCTCGCCTCGCCGTCCTTGTTCTGGTCGTTGCCGAAATCAAATTCCGGCTTGAACTCCGCGCCCATCTTGATGATCGCCGCAAACGGAAAACCCTGCTTGCTGCGGAAACCTTGAAGCGGGCCGACGACGCCCTTGCTGATGAGTTCCTCGACCTCTGAAATTTCCAACTGCCGTCCCGTGACAATTTTCCACAAACTGAAATCGCATTTCTGGCACTGGAATTTTTTATAATTCTCCAGGATCTCGCCGCCGCATTTCGGGCACGGCACATTGAGCTTGCCGTAATCACCGGGCACGGTGTCGCTCTCGTGGCTCTTCGCCTTCGCCACGATGTCACGCGTCGCATCGGCGATTTCCTTCATGAACTCGTCGCGCCTCATTTTGCCGCGCGCCATGAGGTTCAATTTGAATTCCCATTCGCCCGTGAGTTCCGGCGAAGACAGTTGCGGAATCTCCAGCCCGCGCAACAGTGTGATGATTGAAAACGCCTTCGCAGTCGGCTGCAATTCGCGGCCAATTCGCAAAACGTATTTTTCCCAGATCAAACCTTCGATGATGGTTGCGCGTGTGGCGGGCGTGCCGAGACCTTTGTCCGACATCGCTTCGCGCAATTCCTCGTCATCAATCAATTTGCCCGCGCCTTCCATCGCGCCGAGCAATGTCGCTTCCGAGTAGCGCGCCGGCGGTTTGGTAACGTCCGCCTCGACCTCGATCTTCCCGGTCTTGACGGTTTCGTCCGGTTTCACCGGCACGAGGCTCGGCGTGTCGCCGGATTCCGCCGCTTCCTTGCCGTAAACCGCGAGCCAGCCCGCGTTCAACATCACCTTGCCCTCGCTCTTGAACGGCTCTCTCTCGACCCGCGTGATGCGCGTGGTCACGAGAAATTCCGCCGCCGGATAAAAAATGGCGAGAAATCGTTTCGTGACCAGGTCGTAAAGTTTCTGCTCCGGCTCGCTCAAATGTTTCGGCGCAATCGTCGTAGGAATGATCGCGAAGTGATCCGAAACCTTCGCATTGTTGAAGATTCTTTTGTTTGGGCGCACCCAGCCGTTCTTCAAAATCGTTTCAGCCGGCGTGCGGTAATTGGTTTCCGCCAGCATGGCCATCGTCGTCCTGACCGTCTCCAGATAATCTTCCGGCAACGCCCGCGAATCGGTTCTCGGATACGTCAAAACCTTGTGCCTTTCGTAAAGCGCCTGGGCCAGACCGAGTGTGTTCTTGGCGGAAAAACCGAACCGCCCGTTCGCCTCGCGCTGCAAGGTCGTCAAATCATATAGCTGGGGCGACATCGAAGTCGTCGGCTTGCTTTCTTCCGTGACAATGCCGGGCCTGCCAAGACATTTTGCCTTGATGGCTTCGGCAAAACTGACATCCCAGACGCGTTCCTGCTTGAGCTGATCGTCGCCTTCCTTCCTGGAAAACTGCTCGTCAAACCAGCGTCCGGCGTATTCGCCCGCCTGCGCATCGAACGTTCCATGGATTTCCCAATAGTTGCGCGGAACAAATTTTTTAATTTTCTCCTCGCGCTCGACCAGAATCGCCAGCGTCGGCGTTTGCACACGGCCCACCGTCGTGAGATGAAAGCCGCCGGTCTTCGAATTGAACGCCGTCATTGCCCGTGTGCCGTTGATGCCGATGAGCCAGTCCGATTCCGAGCGGCAAGTCGCCGCATCCGCCAGCGGCAGCATTTCCGTGTCAGTGCGCAGATGCGCGAAGCCGTCGCGGATCGCGGCAGGCGTCATGGATTGCAGCCAAAGCCGCCGGATCGGTTTGTCGCTTTTCGCGTATTTAACGATGTAGCGGAAAATCAATTCGCCTTCCCGACCTGCGTCACAGGCATTGACGAGCGTGGTGACATCTTTGCGTTTGATGAGCTTGAGCAGAACCTTGAGGCGCGCCTCATTTTTCTCGATGGGCAGCAAATCGAAGTGCGGCGGAATGACCGGCAGATGCGCGAAGGTCCACTTGCCGCGCTTCACTTCAAATTGTTCCGGCACGCAAATCGTGAGCAGATGGCCGACCGCCGACGAGATGACGTAATCGTCATTTTCGTAATGATCGTCGTGCTTCTGAAACTTGCCGAGCGCCCTGGCGATGTCGCTGGCGACCGACGGTTTCTCCGCAATGATGAGTGTTTTGCCCATGACGCGGCAGATTCTTAAGCGGCATCGTGTGTCGTGCGCAACATTTTTTTTATTTTGTGTCTGGCAAATTTAACCATGAATGGACGCGGATGAACACCAAAGCTTGACGCGAATTCCGCTAATTTACAAGGATTTCAGGCTGGAATTGAATTCGCGGCAATTCGCGAAATGCGCGCCAATAAAATATTTCTTTGCCGCCGCCGCAAAACGCAGATTGAAACTGCTTCCAGTCCTGATGCGCTGCAAGCCGGTCCAAGTCATCTTCAGACCGGCCCGCGGAAATACGTTATTGATGCGGCACCGGAAATTTCCGCTGCATCGCCGCCTGAATCTGCGCCCACGTCGGGCAGTTCAAACCTTTCGTTCCCGCCGCCATGCCGGTCGCGTAAGCCGTCGCGGGCGAAGTTCCCTGCACAACAAAGGTTTGCCCGCCGTAGGAAAATATGCTGGTGCCGGGCAGCGCCATGTCAACCTGCGGCGAGAAATTGGCATACGCGGCAAGCTGCCCCGGCCGGCCCAGCGCCGTGACGTCATTGACCCCGGGAATCGCCGCCGGATAAGTCGGGTCACTGACCGGCTGGTTGCCGGCCGACGCGAAAATGACGATGCCCCTGGCCAGCGCCTGATTGACGATGTCGTCGAGAATCGGGCTGTCCGTGGTGCCACCGAGGCTCATATTGAGGACCGTCGCGCCGCCGTTCACCGCCGCCTGGATCCCGAGCGCGACGTTCCAGGTGGTCGTCGTCTCGCTCGCATCGTAAACCACCACCGATAAAATCCTCACCGGACTTTTTCCCTGCGACGCCTGCGCAATGGCTTGGGCCATCGCGTTGGCCATGGCCGTCCCATGGGTGGGAACCGGCGATATGTTTGCCGTCTGGTCACCCACCACGGAAATCGGCGGCAGCATGATCGGATCGAGCTGGCTGCCGAGGGATTGCACCTGCGTGTCAATCAAGCCGACAACCGGACTACAGGGGTCGTTCGGCGTGGATTGATCCAGCGTCAGTGCGGGCGTGGAACTGGGTGGGGCATTTGCAATCACCTGCGGCGCGGCCGGCGGATCGAAAATGTAATTGTAATCCACGGCGGCGACATCGCTGTTGCCCTGAAGTTTGGCGAGGGCGGCATCGGTCGTGGCGGCGTCGGGAAATTCGAGCCGGTAAATGCCCAGCTTGTCCAGGCGCGCGAGGATTTTTGCCCCAAGCAGTTTCGCTAGCGCGTCAATGTCCGCGCCCGGCTTGAGTTTGACGATCAATTCATTGGCGACGTGCTGCTGCTTCTTCACCACGGGCTTTTCCAGCCGCACCGGCTGTGTGGCGTTATCCCTGCTCGTGGTGAAAACGTAAAGGAAATCCGGGCCGTTGGTCTGCGGCACAAACGCGAAGTTGAGATTGCCCAGCAACATCCGCAACGCGCCGTCCGGCGGCAAATCCTTGAACTTGGTGGAGGCATTGCGCGCCGAGCCAGGCTCGACAAAGATGTGCCAGCCGGTCTGATGGGCGATGTCTTCCAGCAGCGGCCAAAGCGGTTCGCCGTGGATGTCGGCGTCCACGCGACCGGCGGCCTTGTGCCAGACGAGCGTATTCGTCTCCGCCGCGCGCGCGCCCAAACCAGCCAGACAGCAGGCGAGCAGCAGGCTGAATAAACTGACGAATGACGAATGACGAATGACGGAATGGACACCGAAATGACATTCATCATTCGTCAGTTGATATTCTCTCGTCATTGGGATTTCGGGATTAGTCATTTTTTCATCACGGCCTTCACCCACGCCTGATTGTCGAGATACCATTGAACCGTTTCTCGAATGCCGTCCTCGAACTTGTGCGCGGGCGTCCAGCCAAGTTCGCGCTGAATCTTCGCGGCGTCAATCGCATAACGCCGGTCGTGGCCAAGCCGATCCTTGACGAACGTGATGAGCTGGCGCGAATTCCCGCCGAGTTTGGGCGCGAGTTCATCAATGATGTCGCATATCAATTCCACGATGCGGAGGTTCGCCCATTCGTTGTGGCCGCCGATGTTATAGGTCTCGCCGTCGCGCCCGCGCGTGAACGCCAGCCACAGCGCCTCGGCGTGGTCGCGGACGTAAAGCCAGTCGCGCACGTTCATGCCGTCGCCATAAACCGGGACCGGCTTCCGCGCGAGGATGCTCTGAATGACGACCGGAATCAGCTTTTCGGGAAACTGGAACGGACCGTAGTTGTTCGAGCAATTCGTGATGACCGCCGGCAAACCGTAGGTGTGCTGATACGCGCGCACCAGCATGTCGCTGGCGGCTTTGCTCGCGGAATACGGCGAGTTTGGCGCGTAAGGCGTCGTCTCGGTGAAATGACCCTTTGGGCCAAGCGAACCAAAAACCTCGTCAGTCGAAACGTGATGGAAGCGAAATGCGTCTTTCTGCTTTCCGCTTTCCGCTTTCCGCTTTTCCCAATTATTGCGGCATGCCTCCAACAAATTGAACGTCCCGACGACATTCGTCTGGATGAAATCGCCCGGCCCGGTGATGGAGCGGTCCACGTGCGATTCCGCCGCCAGATGCATGACGTGCGTGATGGCGTGCTTTTCGACGACGCGCAACACGGCGCCCTTGTCGCGCAAATCCACTTTCTCAAAGACGTATTTGGGATGGCCTGAAACTTTTTCCAGATTTTCCAGATGGCCGGCGTAGGTGAGGCAATCCAAGTTGACCAGCCGCGCCACCTCCGGCCGGTCAATGACGTGATGAATCACGTTCGAGCCGATAAAACCCGCGCCGCCTGTTATCAATAAATTCATATTTTTAACAACAAAGCAACCAAGGAACTAAGTTAAGACCTCATCGAGTGAACCGGGCACATTTAGGACGCGATGGATGCCGTGCTTAATGAGGACTTCATTAAAATTGATGATCAACCCGAGCGGAAATTTCTTGAGACGGAGATATGTCACAACTTGGGCGGTATGGATCGGCAGCAATTCATCCACAGCCTTCAACTCAACCAAAAGTTTTTCTTCCACGACCACATCCGCACGATAACCAATTTCAATCCGAATGCCCTTATAATTTAGGGGCACAGGCAGTTGCAGTTGGTGTTTCACGCCACGCAATCGCAACTCGTGGCTCAAACACGCTTCATACGCGCTCTCCAATAATCCCGGCCCAAGTTCCTTGTGAACGGCAAAGGCAGAATCTACAACCGTCGTCGCCAGCCGCTCAACATCGGATGGAACATGAACACGTTTCCATTCCGGAATTTCAAATTCCAGACTTTGTTTCTTTGTTCCTTTGTTGTTCATTACTCCGCCTTCCAGTTTCGCAACGAATCTTCAAGCGCTTCCTCGACTGGGCGCATTTTCACGCCTGCCATCAGAAGTTTCGTCACATCCATCACGCAATTCGAGCGCGGCGTCTTGGCGGCGACCCTGTAAAACTCCTCATCACCCGACCAAAATTCGAACTTCCTCGCCGGCTTGAGAAACTTTTCAATCAACCCCACCACCTGCCGCGTCGTGACAAAGCCCGGATTCGTCATGTTGTAAACACCGGACGGCGCGCGGCGTTGCCACAAATCGAGGCACGCACGCACAAAATCGCCGCGATGAGAAATCGAGTTCACGTTGTCATAGACCTTCGCGTAACGCTGCACCTTGCTTAGATAATTGCGCGCACCGTCAACCTCGTCGAACGGAATCCGCAGCCGCCAGACGTAGCTTTGCCCGATGCCTGCGATGGCCTCCTCACCGAGCGCCTTGGTGCCGCTGTAAAAGCTGCACGGTAAATCGCGAAACGAAAAATTCGGCGTGTCTGTCTCCGTGTAACCGAGGATGGCGGTGGATTTTTCTTCTGCGAGCGCGTGAAGCTCCGGCTTCGTCATGTCCTTTTCCACGCGCATCTTTCCGTTCCCGGAAATTTTTGCGCCGCTGAAAATGCAGCCGCTCGAAACGTGTCCCCACGGAATGTCCGCCGCCGCGCAGGCGTGGGCGATGGTCTGCGGCAGCAGCGTGTTGCCGGCCAGCGTGCCTGCCTTGTCCAGTTCGCAGGCGTCCACGTTCGGCTTGCCGGTGTAGCCGGCGGCATTGATGACGAACTCCGGCTTCTTCGTTTTGAGAAGATCCAGCAGCGCGTCGAACCGCGTGTAATCAACCTGCCCGCGCGAAAGCGGCGTGAAGACAGTCTTGCGCCGCTGCAATTCCTTGGCGAACGCTTCGCCGATGTAGCCCGATGCGCCGAGAAGTAAAATCATAAAACTGTCCCCGAATTTCGCGGATGAACGCGAATTAAGTTCAAATAAAAATCATTCGCGCAAATTGGCGTCATTCGCGGATAAATGGTGGCTTTCATTTTTGCAGCCGCTTCGCCTCCGCCACGACCTCGCTCAAATAATCGCGGTATTCGCACTTCGGCATCGTGCCGGTGAGTTGTTCCAGCTTCTCCAGCGACAGGAATCCGCTGCGGAACGCCGCTTCTTCGGGACAGCCGATTTTGACACCCGCCCGCTTCTCAATCGTCTGCACATAGGCGCTTGCCTCGTGCAGGCTGCTGCTCGTGCCGGCGTCCAGCCATGCAAAGCCGCGAGCGAGCCGCTGCACGCGCAACTGGCCGCGCTTGAGATATTCCACATTGACGGCGGTGATTTCCAGCTCGCCGCGCGCCGAGGGCTTGAGATTTTTCGCGATGTCCACCACCTGATTGTCACAGATGTAAAGCCCCGGCACGGCGTAATTGCTTTTGGCCTGCTTCGGCTTCTCCTCGATGGAAACCGCCCTGCCTTCCGCGTCGAATTCCACCACGCCGTAGCGTTCCGGGTCGTTGACGTGATAACCGTAAATCGTCTCGCCGTTCTTGAATTCCGTGAACGCGCGGTGAAACGAATCGCCGCCATAAAAAATGTTGTCGCCGAGGATCAGCGTCACGCTGTCCCTGCCGATGAAGCTCTCGGCGATGAGGAACGCCTGCGCGATGCCCGCCGGTTTGGGTTGCTCGCGATATTCGATGGCCACGCCGAACCGGCTGCCGTCGCCGAGCAACTGCCGGAAGCGCGGCAAATCCTGCGGCGTGGAGATGAGGCACAACTCGCGGATGCCGCCCTCGATGAGCGTCGTGAGCGGATAATACACCATCGGCTTGTCATAGACCGGCTGGAGCTGTTTGCTCGCGACCAGCGTGAGCGGATACAGGCGCGACCCGGCGCCGCCAGCGAGGATGATGCCTTTCATGGGCAACAGCGTAGAAATTTCAGACTCAAATGGAAAGCCGAAGTTCACGGATGGAAAAAGCTCGCCAACCGTTAGTAAAAGGAGCAAATCTTCCGTAGTCGCTCCGAGGGAATATGTGAACCCAAAGTGAAATGATATGGATGCGCCGATTGATTTCTTCATTAGCTACACGGGCAAGGACAAAACTTGGGCCGAATGGATCGCTTGGACGCTGGAGGAGGCCGGTTACAAGACCATGATCCAGGCATGGGATTTCCACAACGCCTCCAATTTCGTCTTGAACATGCAGAAGGGCGCAACCGACTCCACTCGAACCATCGCTGTCATCACTCCCGATTATTTTGAGTCCGCATTCACGAAGCCTGAATGGGCAACTGCGTTTGCCGAAGACCCCACTTCGGAAAAGGGCAAGCTGATTTCCGTGCGCGTGGCCGACTTCAAACCGCCGGGGATGTTCAAGACGATTGTTTACATAGATTTAGTGGGGCTAGAAGACTCGGCTGCGAAAAAACGTCTCACGGACTGCATTGCAAACATCGTCAAAGGGACGCGGATGAAACCCGATACCAAGCCGGCATTCCCAGGTGGAAAATCTCCAGCCAAGCATGGAGTGCCACCGCCTTTCCCCGGTGTGTCTTGCGCCGCGAAAACTTTCCTAAACAATCTCCCTTTCTCGCCGAATCCTTTTTTCACAGGCCGCGACAAGATGCTTGATGATTTGCACGCGGCGCTTTGCAAGAAAACTGCCGCCGCCATCACGCAGCCACAAGCGGTTCATGGGCTGGGTGGTGTAGGCAAGACACAATTGGCAACAGAATATGCGTGGAGGCATCAGGCAGATTACGATGCTGCGCTTTGGGTGGGCGCGGCTTCACCGTCGGAGCTTCAAGCCAACCTCGCCAATCTTGCGGACGTGTTGAAGCTGCCGGACGCCGACGCGAGGGAGCAGGAAGTCAAAGTCCGCGCCGCGCTGGATTGGTTGCGCTCAAACCAACGCTGGCTTCTCATTCTCGATAATGCCGACACCAAAGAAGCACAGGCCGCAGTTCAGAACATTTTGCCAGCGGGATTGCAAGGTCACGTCATCGTCACTTCGCGACGGGCGAACTGGCCGGTTAAATTTGCAGATTTGGAGGTCGAAGTGCTGCCTGTTCCCGTTGCCGCCGGATTTTTGCAGCACCGTTCGGCAAAGTCAGGGTTCAATCCCGGCGACAAAAAGGATGCCGAGGCCGTTGCCACGAAACTTGGCTGCCTGCCGTTGGCGCTGGAACAGGCCGGAGCGTATATCGCCAGACATCGTGTTTCTTTTGTGGAATACCTCCGGCTGCTGAATGCATCGCGCGCGAAGCTTTTGGCAGCGGGTAGTGATGGTGGAACAGACTATCAAAAAACCGTTGCAACCACTTGGCTGGTAAGCGAGGAACAGCTTTCTCTTGCCGCCCGTGCCCTCCTGCAAATCGTCGCCTTCCTTGCGCCCGATGAAATTCCACGAGCTTTGTTAATGGAGAATGGTAAAGTCCTTGCCGTGGGCATTGCGCTGTTGGCGCAGGAATTTTCTAGCGACAGCATCGAGCCAATAGAAAAAGTAAATATTGATGATGCTTTGGCCGAACTGGCAGAACACTCCTTAATTGATTTGGATGCAGAAGCCTTCTCTTGTCATCGCCTGCTGCAAGCTGTCCTATTGGACCGACTGATTCCCAGTGATCGCATTTTTTGGAGCCAACTTACCGTAAGAACCATCCATGTTTACTCACCACAGCCACCAGATGATGTCGGTTCCTGGACTATATGGAACAAGTTGCGTTCTCATCTCAGAATTCTTTTCAACATCATTGGTAATGACGCCGACACTGAGGCTGCGGCTCTGATGAACCAACTCGGATTATATCTTTATACCCAATCTCTTTATACCGAAGCCGAACCACTCTTCTGGCGAGCACTGGCAATCGACGAGAAAATTCGCGGCTCAGAGCATCCAGAAGTAGCCACCCGCCTTAATAATCTGGCGCAAATATTCAAAGAAACCAACCGATTGAATGAGGCAGAGCCGCTATATCGTCGCGCGCTGAAGATTGTGGAGAAAAGTTTTGGCCCACAACATACGAAGGTCGCTGTTCTTCTTAACAATTTGGCACAATTGCTCGTAGAAACCAATCACCAGGCGGAAGCCGAACCGTTCATGCGTCGAGGTCTGGCCATTGAAGAAACAAATCGTGGATTGGACCATCATTGTGTGGCAATCCAACTCAGTAACTTGGCGCAACTCCTACAAAGCACCAACAGGCTGCCAGAAGCCGAGCCGCTCATGCGTCGTGCGCTGGTAATTGAAGAGAATAATTTCGGTTTGGAGCATCCGAGTGTCTCCACCTGTCTCAATAATCTGGCTGTATTACTTCGTGAAACAAATCGGCAGACAGAAGCCGAGCAATACTTTCGCCGCGCATTGGCCATTGATGAGAAATTTTTTAAGTCGAAAAATCCAAGGCTCGCCACTCGGCTTGGCAATCTGGCATTATTACTGAAAGATACCGACCGGCTCGCGGAGGCGGAGCCATTCATGCGTCGCGCGCTAGACATTGACGAAAAAACTTTCGGCCCAGATCATTCAAAGGTCGCCACAGACCTTAATAATTTGGCGCAGTTACTGCAAAAAACCAACCGGCATGCGGATGCTGAGCTGTTTTTCCGCCGAGCTCTAGCCATTGACGAGAAGAATTATGGCTTTAGCCATCCGAAGGTCGCTATTGGCTTAACCAATCTGGCGGCAATGCTTAAAGAAACCAACCGGCTGCCAGAAGCCGAACCGCTCATGCGTCGCAGTATGGTAATATTTGAAAAATCCTTGGGTGAGAATCATCCCAATGTCGCTATCGCACTTAATAACCTAGCGCTTTTGCTCTGTGAGACCGACCGGCTAAAGGAGGCCGAACCGCTCTCACGACGGGCGGTAAGTATTTGTATTCGGAGCCACGATTTGGAGCATCCGAACACAAAGACCGCGCTTAATACTTACAAAGGAATTCTCACCGCAATGAAATTATCCGAGCCGGAGATACAGGCCAAATTGCGGGAATTGACGGGACAATAGGTTCGTCAATTCACCACCTGAAAATAGCCCAGCCATTCATGGCTGGGTTCACGATTTGGAAACGTCACCAGTCCCGTCAGGGACGAAAGAAATTGTCTGCCGTCCCTGCCGGGACTTGGATTTTTTACGGGCTTATCCCGGCATTGAAAGGCTTGTCATTACCCACAACTTTTTCATTTGAGTTGGAGGGTTTCTAATCCTTCACACATCCACAGCAGTCGTTGCCAGCCGCGCCAGATTGTTTGCCAGCCAGGCATGCCATCATTTTTGCGGGCAAGGAAACCTCCGAGGCGCGCCGTGGCAATGATGACGTTCCGATTGTTCCAACCACCTTTGGGCGGCCCGATTTTCTTTTCCAGGATCGCCAGCATTTCCGAGCCAAAGCTGGCCGCCGCTTCAAACGATTCGGGCCGGCTGCGCGCCAGCAGCTTGGCGCCCAGCAAACGCACCGCCACCACGGCCAGCACCGCGATCAATGACTCCAAACGATCGCCGCGTGCCAACTGGCTGGCTTCGACTCCCGCCCCGCTCTTGAGCGCTTTGTGATATTCCTCAATCCACCAGCGCGCCGTATAGCAGCCCACCACTCGTTGCGCTTGAGCCGGGGTGGTGCAGGGCAATGCGGTCAGCAAGATCCAATGCAGCGGTTGCTTCAGGCCTTCGGACAGGGGCGCTTCCCTGACTTCAACGACGCCCACGTCCAGCAGTGGCACCTGCCACCGACCGGGACGCCACGGCCCGTCCAAATCCACGCGCACACTGCGCAGCTCCACGATGGCCGTGCGGGCACCTTGGCCGGCACGAGCCCGCACTTCCACCGTGCTTTGCGCCAGCAGCGGCGCTTGGTTCAGCGCCGCCCGCAAATGCCCGGCCGCACCAGCCAAACGCCGGTCCTGACAAGCCCGGATCACGAAGTCCACCCCGTGCTGCTGGCAGGTTTGCAGCACCTCGTAAATATCCGATTCCCGATCGGCCACGTAAATCCATTGGCTGCCATCGGCAGGACGGCCAGCCGATTTGATCGCGGCGGCCCAGCTTTGTGATTTGCGTGGCCGGCTCAGGCGTTGGCCCCGAGTTTCACATGGGGGACTGGGTTGCGGACGGCGGCACTGTTGATCGAACAATCCCATCACCACACCTTCGGGTCGTTGCTCCAGCGTCCAAGACTCGATGCGCACGGCCAGCGCGCTATGCAGTTCGAAACCCCGTCCGCCGCCGTCGCCGATCACTCCCAGTCCTTCGGTTGCCGGATGGCGGCTGTAATCCAAGAGCGTGGTGTCCTCGATGAGTAAATACTCTCCGGGCAGGCGACAGCTCTGGCGAGTCCGTTCCAGATGGGGGGCCAGCACCCGCTGGAAAGTCACTCCGCTTTGTCCGAAGAAGCGATAGGCCGCTTTGAGTTCGGCCCAGTCCGGGAAGGCTTGCGGCAGGGTTCCGCCCGGATGCGCGGCCAGATGGGTGGCGATGTTCACTAGCCGTTTATTACGACGTGAGTCGCCCAGTTTGGCAAAGGCAAACTCCTGTTGTGCCCACTGAACGGGCGGCATTAGCGTTGTGCTCATAAACCGAGCGGTGAGGAACCAACCCGGCGTGCCCCAGCAACGCCTACGCCCGCAATAGATCACTAATCAGCAGAACTTAAACAAGCTCGAAAAGTTGTGGGTAATGACAAGCATTGAAATGCCGGGCTATTGTCATCGCGTCGCTCCGCGACGGCTATCCCAACTTAATGTAGCAGCCGGCGTGAGCCGGCTCAAATTTTTGCCGTGGAATAATGAGCGGATTGACATCCGCTGCTACGCGGTTCAAGGCAAAGCCGGAGCGCAATTGAGTTTTTTCAGCTCGACAGCGCGCCCTCGGCGGCGGCGGTCTGGTTGAACACCAGCTTGTCGCCCTCGACGGTCACCGTGATCGGCTCGCCTTCGTGCAGTTTGCCCTTGAGAATTTCCTCGGCCAGCGGGTCTTCGAGGAACCGCTCCACCGCCCGGCGCATCGGGCGCGCGCCGTATTGCGGGTCGTAGCCCTTCTCCACGAGAAATTCCTTCGCCTTGTCGTCCAGCGAGAGCTTGAGGTTTTTGTGCCGCAGCCGCGCCAGAACCTTTTCCACCTCCAAACTCAAAATCGTGATGAGGTCGGGCTTGGTGAACAGACGGAAGACAATCACGTCGTCGAGCCGGTTCAGGAATTCGGGGCGGAAGGTCTTTTTCGCCTCCTCCAGAATCCGCTCGCGCATCTTTTCGTGGGTGGCTTCCTCGTTCGTCGGCGCAAAGCCGAGCGTGCCCTGCTTCTTGATGATGTCCGAACCGACGTTCGAGGTCATCAGGATGATGGTGTTGCGGAAATTCACGACGCGACCCACGTTGTCGGTCAGTTTACCCTCCTCGAGGATTTGCAGCAGCAGGTTCCACACGTCCGGGTGGGCCTTTTCGATTTCGTCGAACAGGACGACGGAATAGGGATTGCGCCGCACCTTCTCGGTAAGCTGGCCGCCTTCCTCATAACCAACATAACCGGGCGGCGAACCGATGAGGCGCGAGACATTGAACTTCTCCATGTATTCGCTCATGTCGAGATGGATGAGCGATTTGGCGTCGCCGAACATCTGCTCGGCGAGCGTCTTGGCCAGAAGTGTCTTGCCCACGCCCGTCGGGCCGAGCAGGAGGAACGTGCCGATGGGCCGGCGCGGGTCCTTGAGGTCGGCGCGAGAGCGGCGCAGCGCCTTGCAGATGGCGGTGACGGCTTCGCGCTGGCCGATGATGATTTTTTCCATCTCGTTTTCGACGTCGAGCAGCCGCTGCATCTCGCCCTGTCCCATCCGCTGGAGCGGCACGCCCGTCCATTTGGAGACGACGTGCAAAATTTCCTCTTCATCCACCTTGATGCGTTTTTCGTCGCCTTTCGCGCGCCATTCCTTGAGAACGGTTTCCAATTTTTCCTTCGCCTGCTTTTCCTTGTCGCGCATCTGGGCCGCGCCCTCGAAATCCTGGTTCTTGATGGCTTTTTCCTTCTTGCCCTTGATCTCCTCGATCTCGGCTTCCATCGCCTTGACCTCCGGCGGGCGCGTCATCGTGGTGATGCGCGCGCGCGAACCGGCCTCGTCCATCACGTCAATCGCCTTGTCCGGCAGGAACCGGTCGGTGATGTAACGGTCGGAAAGCTTCACGGACGCCTCGATGGCCTTGTCGGTGAACTCGGCCTTGTGATGCTCCTCGTATTTGTGGCGCAGGCCCTTCAAAATTTCGATGGCGTCCTCGACCGACGGCGCTTCCACCTTGATGGACTGAAAACGGCGTTCGAGCGCGGCGTCCTTCTCGATATACTTGCGGTATTCGTTGAGCGTGGTGGCACCGACGCATTGCATCTCGCCGCGGCTGAGGGCGGGCTTGATGATGTTGGAGGCATCCATCGTGCCTTCGGCGCTGCCCGCGCCGACGATGGTGTGCAATTCGTCAATGAACAGTATGACATTCTTGGCGCGGCGGATTTCGTCCATGACCGCCTTGATGCGCTCCTCGAACTGGCCGCGATATTTCGTGCCCGCGACCATCAGCGCGAGGTCGAGTGTGATCACGCGCTTGTTCAGCAAAATTTCCGGCACGTTGCCCGCCGCGATTTCCTGCGCGAGACCCTCGACGATGGCGGTTTTGCCCACGCCGGCTTCGCCAAGCAGGACGGGATTGTTCTTCGTGCGGCGGCAAAGAATCTGGATGACGCGCTCGATTTCACTTTTGCGACCGATGACGGGGTCCATGTCGCCTTTGCGGGCGATTTCGGTAAGGTCGCGGCCAAACGCCTTGAGCGCGGGCGTCTTGACCTCGCCCTTTTTCTCCGACGCTGGCTTTTCGCCGGCTTCGGGGATGGATGATTCTTCACCGGTGAAGTTCGGATCCAATTCCTTCAAAATTTCCTGGCGCGTCTGCTCGATGTCCACATCGAGGCTCTTCAAAACGCGCGCGGCCCAGCCATCGCCTTCGCGCAACAGGCCGAGCAAAATGTGTTCCGTGCCGACGTAGGTATGGTTGAGCGCCTTGGCCTCCTTCTGGGCCAGACCGAGCACCTTCTTGACGCGGGGCGTGTAGGGGATGTTGCCGATCATTTTCTGGTCGGGGCCGGTGCCGACCTGCTTCTCGACTTCCATGCGGACGGTTTCGAGGTCGAGACCCATTTTCTGGAGGACGTTGACGGCAACGCCCTGTCCCAGCTTGATGAGGCCGAGCAAAAGATGTTCGGTGCCGAGATAGTTGTGGTTCAACCGGTCGGCTTCCTTCCGTGCCAGCGCGAGCACCTGCTGGGCGCGCGGCGTAAAATTGCTCATGGCTTCATCGCTCATACTCGGAACATAATGCTATAAATCGGTTGATTTGTCCAATGACAACAGGAATAAATTGGTGTTTCGATTGACAGACAAAATTCACTCGACAGCAAACTTCCCTGGGCGCAACGTCAAAATCGTGAAACCAATCGAAATGAAAATTCGCTGGTCAATACCAGATTAGTTAATACATGGAGTCACCATGAAGGACAATTCAACAATGGCACTTCTCGAAATCGTTTTTGGCGTGGTGTTTTTGCTGGTAGCCATCGCATCCACGATTTCCAAAATTACGCTCAGCCTTTTTAATCCGCGGCTTGGCCGTCAAGTCAGATACAGAGAAAACCCACGAACATTTATTGCGCTCGTCTTTTCTTACTGGCTAATAGGCATCATGGCAGTTGCTATGGCCATTTTAAGTGCGTTATCTGGAAGATAATTCCCGACAAAAACGCCGAGGTTTTTCAATTCCCCGTGTTCGGCGGCGTTGGTTTCGCCACCGGCCGGCTCACGTTCTTCAACCGCTCGCGCACCATGTCGGCGCGGAGCAAATCACGCTCCTCGGCGGACAGCTTGTCGGAGAATTGTTTCTGCAAATGCGCCGGCTGCGTCAAAATGAACAGCTCATCCACCTGCGATCGTTCCGCGCCCGGGAATAATTCCATGTCCACACCCAGCCGCATGAGCGACAGCAGGTTCATCGTCTCCTTGGACGAAATGCTGTGCGCGTTCGCCAGAATGCCGTAGGCGCGCCCGATGTGGTTGAACACCACCTTCGGCTTTTTTTCCAGCAGCGTCTGCCGCGCGTTCTCCTCGTGCTCGATGATTTGCGCCAGGACTTTTTCCAGCCGCTCGACAATCGTCGTTTCCGTTTCGCCGAGCGTCATCTGGTTTGAAACCTGGAAAACATTTCCGAGCGCCTCGGTGCCTTCGCCGTAAAACCCG
>Ga0265337_1000082_pt1 | contig 45617 bp, 33 predicted proteins | sample 42122metaG_FD_192441 | JGI IMG/M metagenome (GOLD analysis project Ga0265337, IMG submission 192441) | Rhizosphere microbial communities from Carex aquatilis grown in University of Washington, Seatle, WA, United States - 4-21-22 metaG | ecosystem: Host-associated > Plants > Roots > Rhizosphere >... | reverse complement strand
CGGACAGCGATACGCTGCCGCCCCCGCCTCCGGAGCCGCCGCCGGCTCCCCCGGAGCAGATCGAGCGGATGCTGCTCGCCGCGCAGCGGCAGATCGCCGAGCACGTCAGGGCCGCCGCGGAGGAGGCCGAACGGGAGGCGGACAAGATCAGGGCCGCCGCCGCTTCCTACGCGGCGGGGTTGCGCAGCTCCGCCGAGTTCGAGAAGGCGAGCGTCCGCGCCGAGGCCGAGCGTGAGGCGGCCAAGGTCCGCGCCGCCGCCGAGCGCGAGCGCGACGACATCATCCGGGCCGCCCGCCGGGAGGCGGACGAGATCCGCCGCCGCGAGCAGTTCCTGCTCGAGCAGTCCGAGGCGATGCGCGGTCAGGCCGAGGCCGACCTGGAGGTCGAGCTGGCCGACCGCCGCGCGGAGGCCGAGCGGCTTGACGTGGAACGGCTCGCCGACGCGCAGGAGGCCACCCGCAAGCTCGTCGATGAGGCCGAACGGCGGGCGGCCGACGCCGAGAAGCGCGCCGCCGAGGCCACCGCCCGGGCGGAGCAGGCCCGGCGCGACGCCGAGGCCGACGCCAAGAAGGAGCTCGCCGACGCGCACCGCAAGGCCGAGCTGGTCATCGCCCAGGCCAAGGACGAAGGCAAGCAGGCCCTCGCCGACTTCGAGGCCGAAGCCGACAAGCGCCGCTCGGCCGTGCAGAAGGAACTCGAGGAGCTGACCAAGCAGAAGAACGAGATCGACGAGCAGCTGGCCAAGATGCGCCAGATCTTCTCCGTCGGCTCGTTCCTCGACACCCCCGCCAGCTGAGCCGCCCGGCTCGACGGCGACGGGTAACCATCCGGAACCTACCGGCCGGCGGCGGCCCAGGACTCTAGCCGGGCGACGAACTCCGCCGCGTGCGGGGGCCAGGCGAGGTTGGCCAGGGCGTACTCGTGGCCGCGCAGGCCCATCTTCACCCGCAAGTCCGGGTCGGCGTCGAGCTTCAGGATGGCGTCCCGCGCCGCTCGCGGGTCGTTGAACGGGACGACGAAGCCGGCGTCCGCCGCCTCGACCAGGTCGACGGCGAGCGGCAGCGGGGTGGTCACCACGGGGACGCCGCGGCTCATGTACTCGGCGACCTTCGTGGGCATCGAGTGGCGGAAGTTCTCCTCGTCCTGGAGCAGGGACAGGCCCGCGATGGCGCCTTCGACCAGGCGGAGGGCCTCGGCGTTCGGCACGAAGCCGTGATAGCGCACGGCGTCGCCCGCGGCCTCGATGTGCGCGCGGGCCGCCGCGTCCGCCTGGCCGATCAGCTCGACCGCGATGCCGTGCGGCGCCAGCAGCCGGCCGAGTTCGGTCATCTCCGCCGAGCCGCGGTCCGGCGAGAGCCAGCCGACGTACACGACCCGGCGCGGGCCGGACGGCGGTGCCGCCGTTGCCGGTACGTACGTCGCGTTGGGCACCACCGGGTGGGGGCCGGCGAAGCGGTCGTTGTAGCCGTGCTCGGCGAGGATCAGGTGCAGCCGCCGCTCGGCGAGCCGCTCGGCGGAGGCCACTCCCCCGGCGGCGGCCGGGCGCAGCCAGGCGGGCAGCCAGGCCTTCGTGGTCAGTGCCGCCACGGTGTCCTCGTGCACGTCCCAGACGGTGGGCGGGCGCTTGCGCCGGGGCGGGAGGACGAGCAGGAGCTCGGGGTCGTGGACGAGCAGCAGGTCCGCGGCCGCCGCCTGCTCGGTCATGGCGGCCCGCGCGGCGCGCAGCGCGCCGAGCCGGCGCCGGCCCACGGCCCGGGGAATGGTGACGGTGCGCAGTGTCCCGCGGGCCGGCCCGCCGGGCCCGGGAGTCGCGGAGCCGGGAGCGCCAGGGCCGTCCGCCCCGGGGCCGGATGACACCGAAGCGGGGGCGGTCGAAGCAGGCGCTCGTTCTGGCTGCTCATCGTGCGGTGCGACGTAGGTGACGTCGTGGCCGGCGTCGAGCAGGGCCTGGATCTCACGGTAGAAGATGCGCGCGTCGGCGGGGTGGTGCACCACCGTGCAGACGACGACGTGCATGCGTGACCTCCCGCGGGTGGCTGACCGGCTCCGGAGGAAATCCTGCCACGGGCACCGGAGGGCCGGGGGCGCCTTTCGAGGTTACTCGACGTTACGCCGCGGGCGCGGCCGTCCGGTTAGGCTAGAGCGCTTGGACCGAGTCGCCGAAGACCGCGCCGCGGGTGTCGAGCAGCAGGTGCGCGTGCGCGGCGATGCTGTCCAGGTCGTACTCGGAGTGGGCCTGGAGCAGGATCGTCAGGTCGGCGGGCTCGTGCGGGGACCGCGCCCGGGGGACGTCCTTGCCGTCGACCTGCCAGCCGTCCACGAACGGGTCGTGGTAGCTCAGCACCGCGCCGCGCTGCAGCAGCTTGCGGGCGATCGGGCGGGCCGGGCTTTCCCGCTGGTCGGCGATGTCCTTCTTGTAGGTGACGCCGAGGAGCAGCACGTTCGCGCCGTTGAGCGGCTTGGCGTCGGTGTTGAGCAACTCGGCGGCGCGGTCCACGACGTAGCCGGGCATCCGGGAGTTGATCTCCTGGGCCAGCTCGACGAAGCGGAACGGGTGCTTGAGCTCGGCCCGCACCTTGTAGGACAGGTAGTTCGGGTCGATCGGGATGCAGTGGCCGCCGACGCCGGGGCCCGGGTAGAACGCCTCGAAGCCGAACGGCTTGGTGGCGGCGCACCGGATCGAGTCCCACAGGTCGACGCCGAGCTCGTGACAGAAGATCGCCATCTCGTTGACCAGCGCGATGTTGACGTGCCTGTAGGTATTCTCCAGGAGCTTGGCCATCTCGGCCTCGCGGGCGGACTTCGCCTTGACCACGGTGTCGCAGACGGTGCCGTAGAACGCGGCGGCGGCGTTCGTGCAGGCGGGGGTGAGGCCGCCGACGACCTTGGGCGTGTTGCGGATGCCGTAGCGCTCGTTGCCCGGGTCGATGCGCTCCGGTGAGAACGCGAGGTAGAAGTCGATGCCGACGGTGAGGGTGCTCGCCTTCTCCAGCATCGGGCGGACGACCTCGTCGGTGGTGCCCGGGTACGTCGTCGACTCGAGGACGACCAGCGCACCCGGCTTGAGCAGCTTCGCGGCGGTCTCCGTGGCGGCCCGCACCGCGGTCAGGTCGGGGCCGTCCGACTCCGACAGCGGGGTGGGCACGCAGATGATAGTGACGTCCGGCAGCGGCGCGATGGCGGCCACGTCCGTGGTTGCGCGGAAGCCCCTGGCGACCATCGCGGCGACGTCGGCGTCGGACAGGTCGTCGACGTGGGAGCGGCCGGCGTTCAGGCCGTCGACCGTCGACTGCCTGATGTCGACGCCGGTGACGTTCAGGCCAACGCGGACCGCCTCCTGGGCAAGCGGCAGGCCGACATAACCCAGGCCTATGATCACCACGTTCACTCGACGACCTCCTCGGAGCGGTAACCCCTCATGGTAGTCGGGGCACGGCCGGGCCGCTGCCGCTCCGAGGTGACCCTGACCACAATCAGGCGGCGCGAGATTACGCTTCGTTATCATCTCTGAGCAAGCGGGCATATATGTCCCGGTAGCGGGCGGCGTTGTGCGCCCAGGTACGGTCGCGGGCGACCCACTCCCTGGCGCTCGCGCCCAGCTTCCTGCGCAGTTCCGGGTTGTCGAGCAGCGCCCCCAGCTGGTCAGCCAGGGCGCCGGCGTCAAGCGGCGGGAACAGCAGGCCGGTCTCGCCGTCGTGCACGATCTCGGCGAGCGCCCGTACCGAGCTGACCACCACGGGCAGGCCGCTCGCCATCGCCTCCACCGGCTTCAGCGGGGTGACGAGCTGGCAGACCCGGTCCGGGGTGCGCGGCACCACGAAGACGTCGAGCACGGCGTGGTAGTCGCGGACCTTGGACGACGGGACCCGTCCGGTGAAGACGGCGTCGAGGCCCAGCTCGGCGGCCTGCCGCTGCAGCGCGGTCCGCTCCGGGCCGTCGCCCACGATGAGCGCGCGGGCCCGCACGCCCCGGTCGTTGAGCAGCTTGACCGCCTCGAGCAGGGTGCCGATTCCCTCGTGCGCGACCAGGGTGGACACCAAGCCGACGACCTGCTCGCCCGGCTGGATGCCAAGGCTGGCGCGCAGCCGGCCGCCGTCCGCGGGCAGCGGGCGGAGGAAGCTCTCGCTGACCGCGTTGGGGACGATCACGACGTTCCGCGCGGGGACCCCGCGTTCGATGATCTCATCGCGCATCGCCTCGCCGAGGGTCACCACCAGGTCGGCCTCGGTCATGCAGTGCGTCTCGAGCGCGCGGGTGCGAAGGTAGCGGTCGGACCGCGTGAGGTCCGCGGACGCCGCGTGCCGCGACAGCCAGGTGTCCTCCCAGAACCCGCGCACCTCGTAGACGACGGGCAGCCGGGTGACGTCGCGCAGCGCGAGGGCGATGACCGCGTTGGCGTAGTTGGAGGCGGCGTGCAGCACGGCCGGGCGCAGCCGCCCGGTCAGCCGCGCGGCGCGGCGCAGGTGCGCGCGGTACAGCCGGTCCATCCGGCCCGGCATGACCCACGGGAGCAGCCGGTGGTACGGGACGCCGTTGACGGTGACGGTGGCGCGGCCGTCGATGGCGCCGGCCGTGACCGGGAAGCCGATCCGCGTGGTGACGTGCGGGTCGAGGCCCGCAGCGCGCTGCGCGACGGCGATCTCCTGGGTGCGGATCGTGTAGCCGGCGCTGGTCGACGGCAGCGCGTCGGTGACGATGTGCAGGACCTTGGTGCCGCGGGCGGCGAAGACGGCGCCGGGTGCGGCGGCCAGCTCCGGGCGGGACGGCGCGCCAAGGGTGAGGGCGCCGGGTTCGAGCATCGCCACCTCGGCGAGCAGGGACCTGCGCAGGCGGGCGGCGCGCCAGCCGCCCGCGCCGTCGAGCTCGGCGACCGCGTCGGCCAGGCGCCCCTCACGGTAGGCGAGCCGGGCGGCGAGCCGGGGACGGGCGCCGTTGTGCTCAGACAACCGCGCGAGCGCCGACCGGGCGACAGTAGGCTGGTCTACCGCGAGGCTGAACGCGGCGAGCCGGGCGGGCGACCCTTCCAGTGCGGTGAGCGCGCCTCGGCGGTCCCCCGCGCCCCACAGCGCGGCGGCCCTGCCGTAGGGGCCCGCGAGCCCGACCAGGCCGCGCAACGGTGGCGGCAGCGCCCGCCAGGCGAGCGTCACCGCGCGCACGGGATCATCGGTCACGTGCCGCAGCATCACGGATGCGGCGAGCACCACCGCTCGCGGCGTCGGCGTTACAGTCACGCCGGCAGATATTACTGGCAATTAGCGGCGAGAGACTGCGGACCGTAGTCTCAACCGCGTAACCCCTGCGAAGGTTCCGGGAGCACGGGGCCCGCCCCGGAACACGACCACCGCCCTGGGACCGGCTCAGGAGCCGGGCACGAAGGAGAGTCCTCAGCCGCATGAGCGCCACGATCACGCACGTACTCGGGGCACGGCCGAACTTCGTCAAGGCCGCGCCGGTGATCCGGGCGCTCGCCGCGCTCGGCCACGCGCAGCGCGTGGTGCACACCGGGCAGCACTACGACGAGCGGATGTCGGACGTGTTCTTCGTACAGCTCGGGCTACCGCGGCCGGACGTCAACCTGGGCGTGGGGTCCGGGTCGCAGGCCGCGCAGACCGCGGACGTCCTGGTTGGCATGGAGCAGGAGTTCCTCGGGGCCGCGCCGTCGCTCGCGGTGCTTTACGGTGACGTGAACTCGACGGTCGGCGCCGCGCTGGCCGGGGCGAAGCTCGGCGTGCCGCTCGCCCACGTCGAGGCGGGCCTGCGGTCGTTCGACAACACGATGCCCGAGGAGATCAACCGGCGGCTCACCGACCAGCTGTGCGACCTGCTGTTCTGCACGTCGCCCGAGGCGCTCGGGCACCTGGCCCGCGAGGGCCGGCCGGACGGCGCCATGCACTTCGTCGGCAACCCGATGATCGACACGCTGCTCGCCAGCCTGGACAAGTTCGACGCCGGCGCGGCCCGGGCTGCTTACGGTCTCGCGGACCGGCGCTACGTCGTCGCCACCCTGCACCGGCCCGCCAACGTCGACTCGCCGGAGGTGGCGGCCGGCCTGGTCCGGGCGCTGCACGAGGTCGCCGCCGAGCTTGACGTGATCATCCCGCTGCACCCGCGGGGCCGCGTAACCCTCACCAACGCCGGGTTGCTGGAGTCGCCGCGCGTGCACGTGGTGGACCCGCTCGGTTACATCGAGTTCATGTCGCTGGTGCGGGGGGCGGCGGCGATCGTGACCGATTCTGGCGGCGTGCAGGAGGAGACTACGCTGCTGCGCGTGCCCTGCCTCACCCTGCGGCCGAACACCGAGCGGCCGATCACCATCACCAGCGGCTCCAACCGCCTTGTCACCAGCGACGAGCTGGCCGCCGCGGTCCTCAAGGCCTGCGACGACGGCCCGTACGCCGGCGAGCTGCCGCCGCTGTGGGACGGCCAGGCAGGGCCGCGGATCGCCCGGATCATCACCAGCTGGCTGGCCGGCCGATGAGCGAGACGCCTCAGGCACCGGGCGGGCAGGCGGCAGGCGCGTCCCCGGCCGAAGACGCCGAGGACGAGATCATGACCGCCGCGCCGTGGGACATACCGCTGCCGTTCGGTGCCGCCGACCTTTCCGCTGACGGTTACGGTGACGAGGGGGGCGGGTCCGGCGACCTCAGCGAGGACGCGGGCGTCGCCGCGGAGCGGGACCGGCTGTCGCGGCAGCTGCGCGACACCCGGGTGCAGCTCGCGATGACCGAGACCCGGCTGGCGGCCCTCGAGCAGTCCTCAACCATGCGGTTCGGCCGGACGATCGCGAACGCGGCCAAGAAGCCGTGGCCGCGCGGCGCGCTGCTGCCGCGGGACCTCTACAAGCTGTGGCGTGACCGGGGCGCGCCCAAGAGCGGCGCGCAGAACGCCGCCGCCGCGCTCGCCGCCGCGCAGCTCGCCGACCTCAAGGGCACCGGCGGGCGGTTCCTGTCCGCGCTCACCGCGCCGGGCGCGCTCGCGCTGTCCGACCCGGGGCTCGTGCTGGCCGGCCCGCCCGCCAGCACGCCGCGCCTGGTGGTCACCGGCGCGCTGAGCGTGCTCGGCTGCGCCACCCTGGTGCCGGACGCCGTGGTGCACCCGCTTTTGCCGCACGACGCGGACATCGTGGTCGAGGCCACCGGCGCGGACCTCGTGGTCATCCAGGCGTCCGCGCTGCTGCCCGGGTCGCCGTGGGCGCACGCCACCGACCCGGCGGCCGCGGACCGCGGGCGCCGGCTCGCCCGGATGATCGTCATGGCCCGCGCGCTCGGCAAGCCGGTGGTGCTGCTGCGGGACGTGCCGCAGTCGCTGATGCCCGGCATCGGCTGGCTCGCCGCGAGCTGCGACGCGGTGCTCGACGGCGGGCTCGGCGTGCAGCTCGCCCGGTTCAACCCGGTCGGCGTGACGCAGGCCAGGCCGACCGCGCCGCTGTACGCGGGGGCGCGCGACCCCCGGGAGGCGCCGGCGGTGCGCGCCCTGCTCGACTCGCTGACCGGGGACGGCCCCGGTGCCGCGGTGCGGCTGGCCGGCGCCCGCTCCTGGCGGTCGCTGCCCGCGCTGTACCGTGACAACGCCGTGTTCGTCACCGCGTCCGCGGCGCAGGGGCTTGAGCAGGCCGCCAGCGGCGCCCGGGTGATCGGGCCGCTCGGGTCGGGCCCCGGCGCGGGCGGGGCGGGCGGGCGGGACGGCAGAGCCGCCGCGGTGCGCGGCGAGATCGAGGCGGCGAGCGTCGCCCGGCCGCTGTCGGTCACCGAGATCCGGGTGCGGCTGCGCGACATCTTCCTCGCCGATGCGACGCCCGTGCGGCTCGCCGCGCTAGTCAAGGCCGCCGGCCTGCCGAGCGCGCTGGTTGGCGGACGGCAGGTCGCGGTCCTCGCCAAGGTCACCGACGGGCCTGCGGCGGCTCGCCTGGCCGCGGCGCTGCTCGCCCAGCGGCTGCGGCCCGCCGAGGTGATCGCCGGCTGCCCAGCGGCCAACTCTGGCGACGCGGCGGCGGTGCGGGACGCACTCGGCGCGCTGGCCAGGCACGGCATCCGGGTGGTGGTCACCGAGACCGGGCCGGCGGAGCGCGAGGTGGACGGCGCGGACCGGGCGCGGCCGCTCGCCCGGCTAGCCAAGGCGGCCTGGCTCGCGCCATGGACGGCGGACGGCGGCCAGACCGAGAACTACCTGCTCGACCTGGCCTGCGCGCGGGAATGCGCGCAGGCCGACGCCGTCGGGCTGGCTTCCGGAAGGCACAGTGGCGCCGGTGAGTATGAGTTCACCCGGTGGCTGGATGAGCCCGCCCTCGTTCGGGCTGAGCTGCTCGGCCATCGCGGGCCCGCGGCTGGCGACTGGGGCAGCCACGGGCTGCGGCTGTTCACCATCGCGCCCGCAGGGGCGGGCCGCTAGCCGTGAGGTACCAGGACAAGGAGCGACAGGCATTGGCCGGATCCAGACCGAGCGCGCTGGTCTACGGCGACGTCGACATGAACCTGCTCGACGGCTCGGCCATCTGGCTGCAGTCGGTCACCCAGGCCCTCGTCGCCGCCGGGTGCGCGGTCACCCTGGTGCTCAAGGCGCCGGTGCGCACCGACCGGCTAGTCGCGCCGCTGCGCGAGCTGCCCGAGGTCACCATCAGGTCGCCGCACGCGGAGCGGCTGCTGCCCGGCCTCACCGAGGCGTCGCTGACGGTCACCCAGGCGATCACGGCGCTCGCCACGCTCGATGCGGTGTCCAGGCACGACCTGGTGGTGCTGCGCGGGCGCGCCCTGGTGTCGGCCGCGGCCCGGCACGGCGCGTTCGACGGCCGGCTGTGGTCGTACCTGACCGACGTGCCGCAGGCGGTCCCCGCGGTGACGCCCAAGGCCGCCGAGGACCTCACCACTATCGCGAAGGCGTCGCGCTACCTGCTGTGCCAGACCGAGGAGCTGCGCTGCTTCCTTGAGGGGTCGATCGCCGCCGCCTGCGGCAAGTCGGTGCTCTTCCCGCCGGTGCTGCCCGCGCTCGACATCCACCGGGACCCCGAACGCAGCGTCGCGCCGCCCGGCACCCCGCTGCGGCTCGTCTACACCGGGAAGTTCGCGCCCCGGTGGAACACGCTGGAGATGACCACGCTGCCCGCGCTGCTTGCGTCCAGGGGCGTCGCGGCCGAGGTCCACATGGTCGGCGACAAGGTGCACAACGACCCGCGCGATCCCACCTACAGCCGGCGCATGCGGGCCGCACTTGGCGAGGTCGGCGGGGCGGGAAGCGGGGCGCCGGGGGTCATCTGGCACGGGGGGCAGTCGCGCGCCGAGGCGATGCGGCTGGCCGCCGCGGGCGACGTCGGGCTGTCCTGGCGGCATCCCGAGCTTGACGCCTCGCTTGAGCTGTCCACCAAGGTGCTCGAGTTCGGCCAGCTTGGGCTGCCGGTGATCCTGAACAGGACGCCGATGCACGAGGCGCTGCTCGGCGCGGACTACCCTCTGTTCGCCGCGACCATCGACGACGTGGCCGACGTGGCGGCCGCCGCCTGCGACCCGAGGGTGTTCGCCCTCGCCGCGTCGCGCACCTCGGCGGCGGCAGCGTCGTTCGCGCTCGACGAGGCGGCGGGGCGGCTCCGGGCCTACCTGGCGCGGGCGGTGCCCGCGGGCGGCACCGGCGGCTTGGCGGGCGCTATCGGTGCGGCCGCACGTGAGCGGCTCCGCGTGGTGATCGCCGGGCACGACCTGAAGTTCTTCAGTTCGCTGATCGATTACTTCCGGCTGCAGCCGGACCTGGAAGTCCGGGTCGACCAGTGGGCGGCGCTCGGCGAGCACAATGAGTCGGCCTCGCGTGAGCTCGCAGAATGGGCCGATGTCATCGTCTGCGAATGGTGCGGCCCGAACGCGGTCTGGTACTCCCGGCACAAGAACCGCTCCGCGCGGATGCTGGTGCGGCTGCACCGCTTCGAGCTGTACTCGCCGTACCCGGCCCAGGTGAAGATCGGCAACGTCGATACGGTGATCTGCGTCTCCGACTACTACACGCGGCTCACCAAGGAGAAGACCGGCTGGCCCGCGGCCAAGATCGTCACGGTGCCCAACGCGCTCGACGTGCCGCAGTTCGACCGGCCCAAACTCGACGGTGCCCAGTTCAACCTCGGCATGACCAGCATGGTGGACATGCGCAAGCGCGTTGACCTGGCCCTGGACGTGCTCGAGGAACTGCGCCGCGACGACGACCGGTACCAGCTGTTCATCAAGTCCGGCATGCCCTGGGAGCTGTGGTGGGTGTGGAAGCACCAGGAGCAGCGGAGGCACTACAACGACGCGTTCCGCCGGGTGCAGCGCTCGCCGCTGCTGCGCGACGCCGTGGTGTTCGACGACGGCGGCCCGGACGTGCCCGCCTGGCTGCGCAGGATCGGGTTCATCCTGTCGGTCAGCGACGACGAGTCCTTCCACATGGCGCCCGCCGAGGGCATGGCGTCCCGTGCGGTGCCGGCCATCAGGCACTGGCCGGGCGCGGAGACAATCTACGACAGCCGCTGGATCGGGGAAAACCCCGCGGAGATGGCCGCGTCGATCGCCGCGCTGTCGTCGCCAGAGGCGTGGGAGGCCGCCCGGCAGGACGCGCACCTGGACGTGCTGGCATGGGATCTCGGCACCGTCGCCGAGACCTGGCTCCGCTTCATCCGCGGCGCGTCACCGGCCGGCGACGGCACGGGCGCGCCGCACCAGCTGCAAGGCTCGGCCGGCCGATGAGCAGCGGCCAGGGCCCCGGCCGGACCGGCTGACGCCGGTGTTCTTCACGCTCGCGGTGAGCGCCGCCACGGCCGAGGGCTGCACGGCGCTGACCGGGCGCGCGCTGGACGTGGACCCGTCCGTGATGCCGGTTCCCGGCCCCGCGGCGGTCGCCTGGCGGTCGGCCGACGGCCGGGCCGCCCTGCTGCACTGGGGCGCTGGGGGTGGCACTCTGGGGTCCGGCGGTGAGGGTTCCGGCGGTGAGGGCTCACTCGTGGGGCGCGGCGCGGCGGGCGCCTCCCACGCGGGGACGATCTGGGCCGGGGCACCCGCCTCTGGCCCTGACCGTGACGCCGTGTACGCGCGGACCTCGGTCACCCGCGTCGACCCGGTCTACCTGGCCGAAGTCCCCGGCGCCGTCATCGTCGCCGACCGGGCGACATGGGCCGCGTGGACGTCCTCCCGTCTCGGCGGCCATGACCCGCTGCACCTGTGCGCGCTGCTCAACCCTGGGTTCCCGCTCGGCTCCGTGACCCCCTTCACCGGAGTCGCCGCCATGGCCGGATCGACGACGTTGCGGCTGGTCAACGGCACGAGCGCGCGCGTTCCCTGCGCGGCGGGCGCTCCGCTTGGCTCAGATTCCCCCGCTGACCGCGCGGGACGCCCTGGCGCGGAAGGCGTCGCGGACGCGCTCGTGGCGGCGGTCGCGCCGCTGCGCGACGCGGGCGCCCCGGTCCAGCTCAGCCTGACCGGCGGCAAGGACAGCCGCCTCATCGCCGCCGCGCTGGTCAAGGCGGGCGTGCCGGTGACCGCCGTCACCCATGGGTTCGCCGACCATCCGGACGTCGTGGTCGCGGCCGAGATCGCCCGCCGGCTCGGCGTCGAGCACGCGGTGCGCACGCCGACCGCGCCGGGCCAGCGGGTCGACGTGCTCGGCCGGATCCGGGCCACCGTGCTCGTCGCCGACGGGATGCTGTCCGCGTTCGAGAACGTGGGCCGCCCTGTATCGGCTAGCACTGGCCCCGCCGCCTCGCCCGCGATCACCGCGGGCGGCCACGGCGGCGAGCTGCTGCGCGGCGGCTACGCCGAGACGGCGGGCCGCCCCGGCGCTACCGGCGGGCTGCGCGGCGCCCTCTCCCCGGCCCGCCGCGCCGCGCGCTCCGCCGAGCTGCTGCGCCGCCTCACCACGAGGCACCTCGGGCTGATCCGCCGAGGTGCCGCCGCGTCCTACGCCGCCTCGCTCGCCCCGTGGACACCGCGGCTCGCCCGCCACCCGCTGACCGCCCTCGACGACTTCTACCTGGTCAACCGGGCCGGACGCTGGTCGGCGGCCGCGCGGCAGGCCTATCTGCTGCGGGAGCGCCTGGTCCAGCCATTGTTTGACGACCGCGTGGTGCTCGCCGCCAGGACCGTCCCGCTCGCCGAACGGGTGCGCGGCACCCTGTCGGCTGCCGTACTCGCCGAGCTTTCCCCTGCCCTGGCGGATGTCCCCCTAGCGGGCAAGCCGCCCGCGGGCACCGAGGCACCCTTCGACTGGCGCCGCCAGTACGGCGAGCCGGTCGCGTCTTTCCTGAGCGGCTACATCCTCGACCAGGGAGGGGCCGGCGGCCTGTTCGACGTGGTCAGCCGCCCCGCCGCCGAGGCCCTGCTCCGCCCGCCGCACGCCGACCGGACCAGCGTCTGGGCCCTGGCCACCCTCGCCTGCCTGACCTCCGGCGACTACCGCAACGCCCGCGAGGCCGCCCCCCACCTCTCCGTCACCTGACTCCCGGCTCACATGGGTCGTCATGGTGTGCCCACGGACTCCCGGCCATCAAGGCTTCTTGCTGTTATCCGTGATGGCTGGGGAAGGTGGCGGTAGTCGACAACATGGTGGACATTTGAGCACACAATGATGTGCCCAAATGTCCACCATCATTGCCGGGCGGGACGCAATCCGCCCTTCTTGCTGTTATCCGCGCTTACGGCACGTTGGCTGAAGATAGTGGATAGTTCGACACACCATAAGGTGCAGATCTATCCACTATCTTCAACTAGCCGGCTTCGCTGCCGCACTTCTTGCTGTTATTGCACGTTGGGTGCGCGGCCGACAACCATCACGGCCACCGGTAGCCGGGGCCACAGGCGGGCCGCCATCTCCGCGCCGCACCCTGGGCACCAGCCTCGGCCGATCACCTCAGCCGGCAACCCGCCCGCGCCACCCTTCCCGGTTTTCTCCCGGTCATCAGAGAGTCACGGGGGACCCCCTGATCACAGCTACAGCCATGACTCGTCGTCCTTGCTAGCAGGGATGACTGTGACTGCCATGCGGCGGTTCCCCGACCAAGACCCTATGACCAGCGAAAATCGGGAAGGGTGGTACCGCTCACCGGCCTCAGAGGCCGAGCCTCGCGTTGATCTCGGCCTTGTGCACATGACCTGGGACTGTAGGAACGTCGTCTCCGCGCTCGAGGCGGGCTGCCTGGTCCAGCATCCTCCGGTGTGCGGCGATCCCCTGACGCTGAGTGATCTCAGCGATCTTGCGATAGGTGCTTAGCACCTGGAGCACACCGGTCAGGTCCATCGTCTGGGCAGCACGCGCCATCTCTTCGGCGAAGCGATGTTCAAACTCCGCGCGCTCTGCGTCAATCAGCGCGTCGCGGATGCTACGCGCGGTGCCGGGTGAGAGGAGCGCCGGAGCAGGATTCCCATGCGGAGGCAGCGCAGGAGAGCTCATATCCGTACCTTAGACCAAACCCGGACCTCCCGATGGCGCTGGCGCAGTTGACGGTCCAGCGGCCCGGGCGGGTTAGCCGCGGCCGTACTTGTTCTCGGCGCGCCAGAAGAAGACGATGCCGAAGACCAGGAACGCCACGCCCCAGCCGACGGCCGCGATCCACAGGTCGTTGTTGGTGACGATCGGTTGGCAATAGGCCTGGAGCGACCAGTTGTGTATCCCTGGCTGGCCGGGGATGTTCATGGCGCCCGGGTGATCGAGGAACAGGTTGCACAGGTTGGCGTTGTAGGGCTTGTTGCCGGCCGAGTTGAGCCGGACGGACTGCATGAAGCCGACGCGGACGAGGGAGATGAAGACGGCCGGGGGGTTGAGCGAGAGGACCTTCCCGATCCAGGCGTGATCCCGAGCCGGGGCCAGCGTGATGATCAGGTACATCACGCCGCAGAAGTACCTGGTGATCCGCAGGAAGAACGGGATCAGCTCGGACACGTCCGCGAGACTGCCACCGAGCCGAGCGACGATCAGCGCCGCCCCGACGTTGAACATCGTCTGCAGCAGGACCGCGGGGATGACGAGCAGCCAGTACCAGCTCGGGTACTCACCGCTGATCAGCATGATGGGGATGAGCACCACCATGCCGACGAGCATCTGCTGCAGTTCGACGATCACGTACGCCAGCGGCAGCGAGGCGCGGGGGAAGTGGAGTGCCCTGATGAGCTGGAGGTTGGCTCGCATCACGTTGGAGCCGGTGACGATCGACCGCTCGGTGAAGGCAAAGACGAACACGCCGGCGACGAGGAACGCCGGGTAGTTCTCCACGCCGCGGGCTGCCTGGAACAGCAGGCCGAAGATCAGGTAGTAGACGCCCGCGTTCAGCAGCGGCGTCAGCACCTGCCAGATCTGGCCGAGTTTGGCGTCGGTGTACATCGAGACGTTGCGCGCCGTGGCGTAGCCGGTGATGAAGTGCCTGCGCTGCCAGAGCGCCTTCACGTACCGGGACAGCGTCGGCCGCGCGCCGGCCAGCTTCAGCTCATACCTGGCCGCGAGCTTCCCCAGATCCCCGTCTGGCACCCTGGGCTTGTCGGGCGCGATGACGGTGCCCGCCTCCAAGCTGCCCGGTGCGCTGATCTGACCGCTGTTGTCCACGACCGGGAAGTCTATTGGACGCAGTGACGAATTCTGGCACCGTCGTCGGCTTCTGAGCCAACCGCGTCCGTTCCGCAACCTGCGATGTTTCCCCGGCGGCACGGCCATGGCCGCCGGGCCGCCGCCGCCAAGTTTTAGCTATATCGTTACCGGTCGACGCAGCGCGGCGGCCGGTCCGGCCGGGAGGTGGCGGGGACGGGAACGGGGACCACGCTCTCGTTCTGGGTAACCCCGAAGATCCCCTAGAGACCGGAGTCGGCGGTCCTGACCAGGATCCTGCGGCATTCCTCGTGGCGCACGACCTCGTCGGGCGCGGCGCTGCGGATCTCGTTCAGCTCCACCGTCGACAGCATCTCCCGGCAGCCGCCGCACTGGCCGCGGCGCAGCTCCGCCGCGGCCCGGCCGCCGGAGGACGCGCGGATCTTGTCGTAGAGGGCGAGCAGTTCGGCGGGCACGTCGGGGAGCACCGCGGCGCGCGCCGCGCTAGCCTTGGCGGCCTGCTCGTCGATCTCGGCCAGGGCCGCGTCGCGGCGCGAGGTGGTCGCGGCCACGTCGGCGCCGACGGTCTCCGCCTCGGCGACCGCGCCGTCGCGCAGCGCCTGGGCCGCCTCGCGGCGCTCCATCAGCTCGAGCACGACCTCCTCCAGGTCGCCCTGCCGCTTGCGCAGCGAGATGACCTCGGACTGCAGCGACTCGAGCTCCCGCGCGTTCGACACCTGGCCCGCGTTCAGCCGCTGGTTGTCCCGGCCGATGCGGTCGGTGACCTGCTCCACGTCCTTCTCCGCGCGGGTCAGGTCGCGGTCCAGGTCGGCGAGGTTGGTGCCCGCGATCGTCATCGCATCCCTGACCTTCGCGGCGCGGTCGGCCAGCTGGTCGAGCTCGGCGTTTTCCGGCAGGGTCCGCCGCCGGTGGTCGAGCCTGCCAAGCTCGGTGTCCAGGTCGGCCAGTTCGAGCAGACGCAGCTGCGCCTCGGGAGATGCCTTCACGAAGGGCAACGTTAGTCGCCCGCGCGGTCGTTGTCGCATGGTAGACACATCGGCATGGGGATCCCTCGGGTAAGCAGGCCCTATATGCCTGGATACGGCATCGCTGGCCCGGAGCACGGGAGCGGTCTGCTGCACTGGTCATGGGCAGCGGAACGGCTCACCGCCGCACGGAACTACTGGGTCGTCAGCACCTACCCGGACGGCCGGCCGCACACCATGCCCGTCTGGGGCATGTGGGACGACAGCACGCTCTGGTTCACCTCCGCGACGGGGTCGCGGAAGGTAAAGAACCTGCGCGCCGATCCTCGCTGCTGCGTGAGCACGGAGGACGCGTCGGACCCGGTGATCATCGAGGGCGTGGCGCGGTTCGCGACCGACCCGGCGGTGCTGCGGCGGGTGGTCGACCTGATGAACGCTAAGTACCACAGCGGCGTGGACCTGGACTTCCTCGACCCGGCGAAGAACGCGACGATCGGCGTCCGGCCGCACCGCGTGTTCTCCATGCTGCACAGCGACTTCACCGGGTCACCGACGCGCTGGGTGTTCGACGAGGACACGTGAGAAGGCTGGACTTTGTCGCGATATTTGGGCATATGCGCTGCATGCTGCCCGCGTAAGCAGATTGCAATGGTCCCACACGTAAGCGTGTTGAACCCGGCGAGTAGCGTGGCCGTGTAAGGGGAGTGAGGCCGCGACCGCGGCTTCGCATGACTTCGTTGCGCAGCGGCCTGGCGTAACGCTGGCGGGATGGCGACGGACGATACAGTCATGACTTCTAAGACTGGCTTCAGCCGGTGGTGGGGCGCGGCCTGCGGGCTGGTCGCCGCCGCGGCGGCGATGGGCATCGGGCAGCTGTTCGCCGGGTTCACCGTGCCCGCGGCGTCGCCCGTGGTCGCCGTCGGTGGGGCGGCGATCGACCGCACTCCGCTCGCCGTCAAGGACTGGGCGACCTCGACGTTCGGCACGTCGGACAAGACGGTGCTGCTCGGCGGGGTGCTCGTGGTGGTGTTCCTGTACTCCATGCTGGTGGGCGTGCTCGCGATGCGCCGGCTCGCCCTGGGGTTCCTCGGCCTGGCGATCTTCGCAGGGATCGGCCTCGCCGCCGCGCTGACCAGGCATGACGCGTCGGCGTCCTACGTGGTGCCGACGCTGTTCGGCGCCGCGGCCGGGGCACTCATGCTGTGGTGGCTGGTCGCGCGGGCGCGACGGGCCGTCACGGCGGGGGCGGCCGAGCGCGCCGCGCGGGCCTCCTCTGGCACGGATCATCACAAGGACCGGCTGCCGCCGATCGCGTTCGGGCCGGGTGACCGCGATCCCGAGGACGCCGACGGCGGGGGCCGGCCGGGCGGCCTCGCCCGCGACGATGACGTCGGCTGGGTGGCGGCGGACGGTGGCGCTCCCGCCGGGTCCGGGCGGCCCAGTGGCGGGCGGCCCGGTGACGCGGACAACGGGTCCCGGGGCGGCGGGTCCCGAAGCGGCGCGTTCCAGGGCGGCGCGTACCGGGGCGGCGGGCGGGAACGTCTCCCGGAATGGACGCCGGCCGGGCGGGCCGGGCCGGCCGCGCGGCGGCAGTTCCTCGTCGCGGCCGGCGTCGGTGTGGCGGCGGCCGCGGTCGGCGAGCTCGGCGGCCGGTCGCTGTCGGAGCGCAAGAACGTGTCCCTGGCCCAGGCGGCGGTCCGCTTCCCCCGGGCTTCCGTGCCCGCGCCGCCGCTGCCCGCCGGGGTGAACCTGCCCGTGCCGGGGCTCTCCTCGTTCATCACGCCCAACAGCCAGTTCTACCGGGTCGACACCGCCCTTCTCGTCCCGCAGGTGGACCCGTCGAACTGGCGGCTGCGCATCCACGGCATGGTCAGCCGCGAGATCGTCATCACCTTCGATGAGCTGCTGCGCCGGCCGCTGATCGAGGACTACGTCACGCTGTGCTGCGTGTCCAACCCGGTCGGCGGCCCGTACATCGGGAACGCGAAGTGGCTGGGCGCGTCCTACGGCTCGCTGATCCGCGCGGCGGGGCCGCTGCGCGGCGCGGACCAGCTGCTGTGCACCTCGGTCGACGGGTTCACCGTGGGCACGCCGCTGACGGTGGTGCTCGACGGTCACCGCGACTCGCTCATCGCGGTCGCGATGAACGGCGCCGCGCTGCCGACCGCGCACGGGTTCCCCGCCCGCCTCGTCGTGCCTGGCCTGTACGGGTACGTGTCAGCGTGCAAGTGGGTGGTCGACATCGAGGTCACCACGTTCGCGGCGGCGCAGGCGTACTGGGTACCGCGCGGCTGGTCGCAGCTCGGCCCGATCAAGACCGAGTCCCGGATCGACGTGCCGATCAGCGGGTCAACCGTCACGGCGGGCCGGGTGGCCGTCGCCGGGGTGGCCTGGGCACAGCACAAGGGCGTCGAGGCGGTCGAGGTGCGCGTCGACCGCGGGCCGTGGCACCAGGCCACACTGGCGGCCGTGCCGGACCTCGACACCTGGCGGCAGTGGACCTGGCAATGGGACGCCACCAAGGGTACGCACCTGGTCGAGGCCCGGGCGACCGACAAGACGGGCTACACCCAGACCTCGGCGTTGGCGGACGTCGCACCCAACGGCGCGACCGGCTACCCGTTCACCCAGGTCAACGTCTCATAGCCGTTCAGCGCCGCGCGTCCGGGCGGCCGGGTCGGCCAGGATCAGGCGAGGGCTACCGAGATCGGGGTGTAAAGGCGCTCGGGGGTGCCGCGCGGCTTGAGCTGGCCGTGGGCCATGACGACGGTACGCGCGACCGGCTCGAGGCCGTGGGCGTGCGCCCAGGCGGGCAGCTCGGGGCGGTCCGGGTCCAGGTCGAGGCGGACTGGGGTCTTGACCCGCGCGGCGAGCGCGGCGATGAGCGAGGTGGCCGCCTCGGCGTCGGGCGCCACGAGCGGGCCGATCACGGTGGACGTGACGTGGTTGCGCCACGCGGCGGCGTAGCCGGCGATGCCGTGGCCGTTTTCGATCACGTCGATCCGGTCCGCGAAACCCGGCAGCCGGCCGATGATCGCGGCGCGGTCCGCGCCGAACGCCGCCCGGTCCACGGCGAGGATGGCAGGCAGGTCAGCCCGTCCGGCCGCCCGGATCCCGTGAACGGCCTTGGGTGACCACGGACGGGGGCGGCCGAGGAAGGAGACGTTGCGGCGGACCGGTTCGAAGCCGAGCTTCTCGTACAGCGGGCGGCCCATGTCGGTGGCGAACAAGGTCACCACGGCGTTGTCGCCGGCCGCCGCCAGGAGGTGTCCCATCAGCGCGCCGCCCAGCCCGCGGCGGCCGTACCGCCCGGCGACCAGCATCATGCCGACCGAGGCGAGGTCCGGCGCCCACCGGGTCAGCACGACGGCCCCGGCCAGGCCGTGGCCGTCGGGCGCGTCCACGCCGAACACCTCAGACGCCGCGAGCAGCAGCGACCACTTGGCCCGCTCCGGTGACCAGCCGCGGTCAAGCGAGAGTGCGACGCACCGCTTCAGGTCGGCTGGGCCAAGCCGGCGGATCGGCGGGAAGCCGGAAAGCCGCTCATGATCGACGGTCATGATCTTCGAGGCTACGGGCCGTCCTCCGCCGTTGCCACCCGTTTGCGCCCGGTCAGCGGACACCGTCAGCGGGCGAGGTCGGTGATGCCCTCGAGGAAGCGGTCCACGTCCGCGGCGTTGTTGTAATGCACGAGGCCGGCGCGGACCGCGCCGTCCGGCTCCAGGCCGAGCGCGGTGCACAGCTCGTACGCGTAGTTGTCGCCGTCCCAGACGTTCACGCCGCGGGCGGCCAGGTGCTCCGCGACCGCGCGCGGCGCCAGGCCGTCGACGTTAAAGAACGCCGTCGGCGCGCGCCGCGCGGCCTTGCCGTACAGGGTGACGCGGTCCAGCCTCGCCAGGCCGCCGAGCAGCCGGGCGAACAGCGCGGCCTCGTACGCCTCCACGGCCGTCATCGACGCGATGACCCGCTCCCGCCTGGACGCCGGCGCCGCGCCGTCGGCACCCGGGGCGAGCGCGGCGAGGTGCTCCACCGCGGCCGTCGTCCCGGCCAGGTCCGCGAACGGCAGCGTGCCGCGCTCGAACCGCCACGGCACCTCGTTGGAGGACGGCGCGAGCTTGTCCGGCCATACCGTCTCAAGCAGCTCCGGCGGGGCGACCGCGGCGGCCAGGTGCGGCCCGGACCACTTGTAGGCGCTCGTCGTGAAGAAGTCGGCGCCGAGCGCGGCCACGTCCACCGGCACGTGCGGGGTGGCGTGCACGCCGTCCACGTAGCACAGCGCGCCCATGGCGTGCGCGAGGCCGGAGATCGCCGCGACATCCGGTCGCGTCCCGATCGCGTTGCTCGCCGCGGTGACCGCGACGAGGCGGGTCCGCGGGCCGATCAGGTCCGCGTACTGCGCGACGGGCAGCTCCCCCGTCACCAGGTCGGCCTCGGCCCACTTGACGTCCACGCCCGCCCGGCCGGCCGCCTGGATCCACGGCCGCACGTTGGAGTCGTGGTCAAGCCGGGACACCACGATGTCGTCGCCCGCCGTCCACGCCCGGGACAGCGCGTCGGAGATGCGGTAGGCAAGGGCGGTGGCGCTCGGCCCGAAGACCACGCCGTCGGCCGTGCCGCCGGTCAGGTCCGCGAGCGCCGCCCTGGCCTCGGCCACGATCTCGACCGCGCGGCGGCTCGCGGCGAACGCGCCGCCGAGGTTCCCGATGCCCGCCCGGTAGGCGGACGCGATCGCGTCGATCACCGAGACGGGAACCTGCGTGCCCGCCGCGCCGTCCAGGTACGCGTGGCCGTCCGTCAGCGCCGGGTACAGCGCGCGCACCGCGGCGGCATCGAATGAACCGGAACCGGGCGCACCATCGCCAATGCCAGCAGTCAACTCCCGGTGTTCCTCCTGTCGGCCCTGCCCGTGCACTGTGCGGCAAGCGAGGCGGCAGAGCGGGGATCAGCATACAGCTCGCTCACCCGCCCCGCGATGACGGCGAAGATCCCGGCGAACCCAGCCACCGCGAGCAGCCCGCCGGCGATGACATCGGTCCTGGTGGCGCCGGTCCACCCGGCGCCCGCGCGCTGGTAGGCGAAGGCGAACGGCGCGGCTACCAGCCACAGGCCGGCGGCGAACACCAGCGCCACCCCCGCGGTCCCGATCCTGCTCACCACCACGCCTCCTCGGTGTCGGCGAGCCGCAGCAGCTCGCCCTCCCCGGCGATCAGGCCGCCCGCCTGCCCGGCCGCCTCACTGGCCGGCTGCTCGTCATGCTCCGCCGGTTCAGGCTGGTCGGCCTGCTCACTGACCGGCTGCTCGCCCCGGTCCGCCGGCTCAGGCTGGTCGGCCTGCTCAGCCTGGTCGGCCCGCTGACGAGGAATCCCCGGTCGTTCCTGCCCTGGCTGCCGCCGCGGCAGCGGCGAGAGGGCGGGCTCACCAGTTGGCGAGGACGCGGGCTCCCTCGCCGCGGCTTCAAGCAGCGGGGTCAGCAGTGCGCGCAGGGTGCGCAGCTCAACGAGTACCTCCGTCGTGCTCGGGCCTGCCTGTCCCTGGCCGGCGCGCGCGGGCCCGTGCGGCGCGTACCCCGTCCGGCCTCCGCCGATCCAGCCGCGCGGTTCCCCGAGGCCCCCGCCGGACAGCCCGCTTCCCGGCAGCCCGCTGTCCGCCAGCAGGCCGCCCCCGAGGCCCCCGCCGGTAAGACCGTCACCGCCGAGGCCCGCCCGCCCGCCGTCCGCCAGCCCGCCGTCCGCCAGCCGGGGAAACCGGCTGGCCCGCCGCCTCGCCTCGCGCGCCGCCTGCTTTGCCGACCGGGCGGCGCGCCGGACGTCCCGCGTCAGCTCCCGCCGGTTGCGCCGCGCCTGGCGGCGGGACACCGTGTCGAACCGCTCGCCGAGCACGCCGTCGGCGCGCAGCCGGCGCCGCCACGCCGTCACCCAGGCCACCGCCGAGACGCAGCCGACCACGATCAGCCCCGCGCCGGTCGCGAGGTTGACCCTTTCCGCGTCTCCGCCGTCCATTCCGCCGAACGCCACCGCCGCCACGAGGAGCCAGCCACCCCCGCACATGCCCAGGCCGGCGACGCACAGCCCGGACAGGTATCGGGTCATCATTACCCTCCGAAGCCATGAGATTACCGAATGCCTCAACTTACCATCGCGTCACGTCAGGTAATGACAGAAACACGAACCGCTATACACACCAATATCCAACGAAAAAAACCAGGTGACAACGAAGGTCGTGCCAATTAGGCTCCAAATGGTGTCCCAGAGCCCAGTCGCCGCCCTGTGGCGGCTGCGTCCTTACCTGCGCCCGTACCGCAAACAGCTGACCCTCATGGTGTCCGCGGCCCTCGCCGTCGAGGCGGCGGACATCGCCGTGCCGCTGGTCACCAAGGCCGTCATCGACGGCGCCATCGCCCACCACGAGCGCGGCCTGCTGCTTCCGCTCGGCCTGCTCGCGATCGCGCTCGGGGCCGCGTCCGCCGGCCTCAGCCTGATTCGCCGCTGGGTGCAGGGCAACGCGGTCGCCGACATGGAGAAGACGATCAGGGACGACCTGTACGCGCACCTGCAGCGGCTGGAACCCGCGTTCCATGACGAGTGGCAGTCCGGCCAGCTGCTGTCCCGCGCGACCACCGACCTGGGGACCATCCGGCGGTTCATGGGGTTCGGCATCGTGTTCCTGTTCATCTCAACCATGACGTTCACCGCGGTGAGCGCGCTGCTGATCAGCCTCAACTGGTGGCTCGGGCTGATCACCACCGCCATGTTCGCCCCCGTCTTCGTCTTCTGCCTGCGGTTCGAGAAGAAGTACAAGGTCCTCGCCAGGCGCTCGCAGGACCAGGACGGCGAGCTGACCACGCTCGTCGAGGAGGCGGCGACCGGAGTCCGGGTGCTGAAGGCGCTCGGCCGCGCGCCCGAGGCCGCGGAAACGCACTACGCCCAGGCGGACCAGCTGTCGCGGACGCGGATCGCGATGGCCGGCGTGGTCGGCTGGTTCTGGTCGGTGCTCACCCTGGTACCGAACGCGGTGATCGCCCTGGCCGTCGTACTCGGCGCGGTCGCGGTCAGCCGGCACCAGATGACCGTCGGCGGCCTCGTCGCCTACATCACCCTCGGGTTGCAGCTGGTCTGGCCGGTGGAGGCGCTCGGGTACATCCTCGCCTCCGGCGAGGAGGCCGCCACCGCCGCGCAGCGGGTGCTCGAGATCTTCGACACCGACCCCGCGATCGCCAGCGACGCCGCCGAGGACGAAGCAGATCATGAGGAACGGGTGCGGCCGACTCTGGACCCGAGCCGCCTTCTCCCCGGCCGGGAGGTCACCGGGGGGTCGCCCCCCGGGGGCAAGCAGAGCCACCGGCCGGATCTGGGGCACGCACCGCACGTTCTGTTCGACGATGTCTCCTTCTCTTACCCGGGAGACGGGCACCCGGTGCTCCGTGAGGTGAACCTGGAGGTCGCGCGGGGTGAGACGCTGGTGCTCACCGGGGCGACCGGGTCGGGGAAGACCACGCTGCTCTACCTGGTGCCCAGGCTCGCGGACGTGAGCGGCGGGCGGGTGCTGCTGGCCGGCCGCGACGTGCGGGACATACCGCTCCATCGACTGCGGCAGCGGGTGGCCTGCGGGTTCGAGGAGGCGACGCTGTTCTCCGCCTCGGTGCGGGAGAACGTCACGTTCGGCGCCGCGGACGCGACCGAGGAAGAGATCGAGGCGGCGCTGATCGCGGCGCAGGCCGGCTTCGTGTTCGAGCTGCCGTGGGGACTCGACACCCGGATCGGCGAGCAGGGCATGGCGCTGTCCGGCGGACAGCGCCAGCGGGTCGCGCTCGCCCGGGCGATCCTGTCCAGGCCGGAGGTGCTGATACTCGACGACCCGCTGTCCGCGCTCGACGTGCAGACCGAGGAGCGGGTGACCCGCGCGCTGCACCAGATCCTGGCCGGGGTGACCGCGCTCGTCGTCGCGCACCGCCCGTCTACGGTCGCGCTCGCGGACCGGGTGGCGCTGCTCGACGACGGGGTGATCGCGGCGGTGGGCAGCCACCGCGAGCTGATGGCGACCGACCCGGTCTACGCCAACCTGATGACGATGGAGGAGGTGGCCCGTTGACCGCTGATGTCACCGCCGACACGGCGGAGCCTGATCAAATAGAGCCTGGCAAAATACTGCCCGCCCCCGCGGGGGCGGGCGATGACCCCAGGTCCTGGCGCGGGATCGCGGCCGAGCACGTCGACGACGTGTCCGCGCCGCTGGCGGCGCTGCTACGGCGGCGCAGCCGGGTGCTGCTTGGCAGCCTGCTGCGGCCGCACCGGCGCGGCGTGACGCTGACCGCGGTGCTGATCGTTATCTCCTCGCTGTGCGCGCTCGCCGGGCCCTGGCTGATCGGCGTCGCGATCGACAACGGGCTGCCGCCGATGCTGAAGGGGAATGCGGGGCCGCTGCTGTGGGTCGCGCTCGCCTTCGGGGTGACGGTCATCGTGCAGGCGTTCGCGTCCCAGGCATTCGTCACGATGACCGGGCGGATCGGCCAGGCGGTGGTGCTCGACCTGCGGCGGCGGCTGTTCGCCCACATGCTGCGGCTGTCGGTGTCGTTCCATGAGTCCTACACGTCGGGCCGGGTGATCTCCCGGCAGACCTCAGACGTGGAGGCGATCTCCTCGCTGTTCGACGAGGGCCTGGACTCGCTGATCATGGCGGTGCTGACCCTGCTGCTCGTCGGCACGGGCATGCTGCTGCTCGACTGGCCGCTCGCGCTTGTCGTGCTGTCGGGCTTCATACCGCTGGTGTGCCTGTCGGCCTGGTTCCGGCGTGAGTCCGCCATCGCCTACCGCCGCATCCGGGATGCCAACGCGCTGGTCATCGTGCACTTCGTGGAGACCTTCGGCGGGCTGCGGGCGGTGCAGGCCTTCCGCCGGGAGAAGCGGAACGAGGAGATCTTCGACGCGCTTTCCGCGGACTACGCCGCCGCGACCAAGCGGTCGTCGCAGCTGTCCGCGGTCTTCGCGCCGGGCATCGCGATGGTCGGCAACGTGATCACCGGCATCGTCCTGTGCTACGGCGGCTTCCGGGTGCTCGACGGCGACATCAAGGTCGGCGTGCTCGCCTCGTTCCTGCTGTACCTGCAGCGGTTCTTTGACCCGCTGCAGGAGGTGTCCCAGTTCTACAACTCCTTCCAGGGGGCCGCCTCCGCGCTTGAGAAGCTCTCCGGCGTCCTGGAGGAGGAACCCCTCGTCGCCGCGCCGGCGCTGCCCGCCGAGCTGCCCGGCGCCGCGAGCGGCCGGCGGGTGTCGTTCGAGTCGGTGCGGTTCGGCTACCGCCAGGCGGTCGTGCTGCCGGACTTCTCGCTCGACATACCAGCCGGGCAGACGGTGGCGCTTGTCGGCGAGACCGGGGCGGGCAAGACCACGGTGGCGCGGCTGCTCGCCAGGTTCTACGACCCCAACGCGGGGCGGGTGCTGCTCGACGGGGTGGACCTGCGCGAGCTGCCCGATGACGTGCTCCGGCGCGAGATCGTGCTGATCACGCAGGAGTCCTTCCTGTTCGAGGGGTCGGTCGCGCAGAACATCAGGCTCGGGCGGCCCGCGGCGACCGATGAGGAAGTCGAGGCGGCGGCGCGGGCGATCGGCGCGCACACGTTCATCTCGGGACTGCCCGACGGGTACGCGACGGCGGTCGGCAAGCGCGGCGGGAAGCTGTCGGCGGGGCAGCGGCAGCTGATCTCGTTCTGCCGCGCGTTCATCGCGGCGCCCTCGGTGCTGGTGCTCGACGAGGCGACCGCGCTGCTCGACATCCCGTCGGAACGGCTCGTCCAGTCGGCCTTGCGCACGGTGCTCGCCGGGCGCACCGCGCTGATCATCGCGCACCGGCTGTCCACGGTGGCGATCGCCGACCGCGTGCTTGTGCTGCGCGCGGGCCGGGTGATCGAGGACGGCTCCCCCGCCGAGCTGATGAGCGGCACCGGGGAGTACGCCGACCTGCACGCCCGCTGGGCCGCCAGCCTCGCCTGACGAGAGGCGCCCGTTCATTTCCCGGGCACCCGGCATACTGGGGGTCATGATCATCGGCGTCGGGCTTGATGCCCGTCTCGGGTTGTCGTTCGGCCAGCTGCGGGAGGCCGCGCGGGAGGCGGAACGGCTCGGGTTCGAGAGCCTGTGGACGCCGGCGGGCGGCGTGCCCGACTCGTTTCACGTCTGCGCGGCCTGGTCGCAGGACACCCTGCTGCGTACCGGGATCTCCGTCGTCCCCGCGGCGCGGATGTGGACACCGCTCGGCCTGGCGGCCCAGGCGGCCACGCTGGCCCAGCTGTCCGCGGGGCGGTTCGTGCTCGGCCTCGGCACGGGAGGCTACGGGCCCGGGTTCCTCGCGTCGCTCGGCCTGCCGGACCGCCCGGTCGCGCTGATGCGCGAGTACGTCACCGCTGTCCGCGGGCTACTTGACGGACAGCAGGTCACGGCCGGGACAGTCATCGGCGCGGGCCACGGGGCACCCGGCTGGCCGCAGTCGGCATCGCTCGGAGCCGGCGACTTGCCGCCGTCCCCGGTGTACCTCGCCGCGCTCGGCCCGCAGATGCTGCGGCTGGCCGGCGAGACTGCCGACGGGGCGCTGCTTAACTGGGCCACGCCGGAGCGTATCGCGCTCAGCCGGGCGCGGGTCGACGAGGGTGCCGCGCGCGTGGGACGCGGACTGGGCACGGTGCCGCTGACCATGTACATCCGGGTCTGTATCGATGAAGACGAGGTCGCGGCCCGGCAGGCGTTCGGCGCGCAGGTGCTCGGCTACGCGATGGGACGGCCCGGGATCCCGCCGAGCGCCGGCTATCGCGGCCTGTTCGGACAGATGGGATTCGACGCGGAACTGAGCGAGCTGGAACAGCGCAGGGACCGGGGCGCGCCGATGGCGGAACTCGTGGCCGCCGCTCCCGACGAGATGCTCCGGGCGGTCGGCTACTTCGGCCCGCCTGCCCAGGCGCCCGCCGCGTTCGCCCGGCTGTGCGCCGGGCTGGATGAGGCCGTCGTCCGGATCATTACCGCCCAGCCAGGTGTTGAACCGGTCGCAGCGGCCATGGCCGCGCTGACACCTTCCCTCATCCGAGGCGTCCCCGGCTGACGACGCGGTATCGGCCGTGCGGAAACGTGGGGTAAAGGAGCGACATGCGGGTCCTGCTCGTATCCGGCAGCACCAGGGGCGGTTCGGCCAACACCGCGGCGCTGGTGACCGCGGCGGCGCTCGCCCCTGACGAGGTGACGACGGTGCTGTACCAGGGCCTGGCCGCCCTGCCAGCGTTCAACCCCGACCACGACGGCGATCTCCTCCCCGCGCCGGCCGCGGAACTCCGGGCGGAGATCGATGCGGCGGACGCGGTGCTGTTCTGCACGCCCGAGTACGCGGGAACGCTGCCCGGCAGCCTGAAGAACCTGCTCGACTGGACGGTGGGCGGCGGCCAGTTCTACGGCAAGCCGGTCGCCTGGCTCAACGTCGCCGCGCCGAACCGAGGGCTCGGCGCACAGGAGACCCTGGCGAGCGTGCTCGGGTACGTGGGCGCGGTGATCGCCGAGCCCGCCTGCCGCCACATCCCGGTGGACCGCTCAGCGATCGGCCCGGACGGGACGGTCGCTGATACTGGCTTCGCGGCCGCCGTAGCCGAAACCTGGACCGAGCTCGCCCGTCATGCGGGACAACAGCCGTCCTAGCCGCCTTGCCAAGCAGCCACGGATGCGAGGCCTGCGATCGTGGGTGTCTGAAAAATGGTTCCTCATATTAAAACCACATGTTCGTAAATTCGGTCGCCTCCTTTTCTTGTACACTGATGGCATGAGCGGCACTGGCATGGAGACGAAGCCCGGCGCCCGGGCGGCGGGCGGGCCCGGTGACGGCAGGCTTGTCGGCTACGCGCGGGGCGGGGACGCCGCCGGCGGCGCGGAGGCAGCCGGCGTGCTGGAAGCCGCCGGGTGCGCCACGGTCTTCGCCGACGGCGCGGCGTTGCCGGAGGCCGGCCGGCCGCGGCTGCGCGAGTGCCTTGCCACCCTGGGCCCCGGTGATGTCCTGGTGGTGACCGGCCTCGGTGAGCTCGGCCGGACCCAGCGAGAGCTGATCTCCGTCGTCGAACAGGTGCGAGAGCGCGGCGCGGGCCTGCGGTCGCTGCGCGAGGACATCGACACCACCGCGCCGGGCGGCGCGGGGATCTTCCGTGCGTTCGCCGGGCTGGCCGACGTCGGCCGGGCGGCGATCTCCGCGGGGACAAGCGCCGGGCTCGCCGCCGCCCGCGGCCGGGGCACGCGGCTCGGGCGACCGCCGGCGCTCACCCCGGAGCAGCTCCGCGAGGTCAGGGACCTGCTGCTCACGCGGGAGAACACGGTCTCGGGTGTGGCCAGGCGGCTCGGGGTCAGCCGGTCAACCATCTACAAGTACCTGCCGGACGTCATGCACCCGGGCGCGGCGACCCAGCCGGCCCGCGACCTCGACGGGTACGCGCACGGGCAGCCGGGCCGGACCGCCGCCGCGCACCTCGCGCCGTACCAGGCTCGCCCCGGGCGGCGCGCGCTGGTCATCGACGACCTCGCCGACCTGCGCGGCCCGGTCAGCGGCTCCGTCAAGCTGCCGCTCCGGTTGTTCTGGAGCCTGCCCGACCACCGGTTCGACCTCGATGACCCCGACATGCGGCGCTGGTACTACCAGACGGTCCTGCGGGAGGCCACCCGCGCCGACGATCTCACCACGTACCTCGACGGTGCCACCCTGACCAGCCTGTGGCCAGGACTGTTCCTGCCCAAGGGGGTCAGGCGGGCGTGGGAGGAGCGGCACCAGTCACTGCGGGCGACGGTGGGCCCTTTACCGGGCCGGTGCCGCCCCGCCGGGAACCCTGCGCAGCAGCCTGACCATACCGTGTCCGGTGAACGCGTTGTCGTTCGCCTCAGCCAAGTCGCCGGCGGGCGGCCTCCTGCTACGCTAGAACATATGAGCGGTAAGACTGCGGCCTCGGGGGCCGGCGCGGCACCTCGCCCTGGGGTGAGGAACAGCGACCGGCCCCGCGGGTGAGCGCGGTCGCCTGATGCCACTCGACGAGCTGCACCGCCGGGTCGCCACCATCGCGCTGCGCGTCGCGAACCGCTACGGGTTCGCGCTCGGCGGTGGCAACGCGCTGATCGCGCACGGCCTCATCACCCGGCCGACCCAAGACGTTGACCTGTTCACCAACGAGGAGGCCGGGGTCGAGGCGGCGGCCGGCTCCGTGGAGGCCGCGCTGCGGAACGCCGGGTTCGAAACGGAGCGCGAGGACACGGCCGACGGCCTTTCCGAGATGTTCGAGGGAATGGACGACGGCCTGGCCGAGTGGACGGTCACCGCATCCGACGGGCAGCAGATCATGCTCCAGATGGCCTATTTCGACCGGACGAGGCAGCCGGTGACGATGGACGTCGGGCCGGTCCTCAGCCTTGAGGACGTGGTAGGCGGCAAGGTGTGCGCGCTGGCCGGGCGAGCCGAGCCGCGCGACTACATCGACACGGCCGCGGCACTCAAGCGCTACAGCATCCGCGACGCTATCGGCCTGGCCCGCCGGCTGGATCCCGGCCTGGAAGACCGCGACTTCGCGGATGCCGCCCGGCGGCTCGACCAGTGGGGGGACGGCATCTTCGCCCCCTTCGGCCTCAGCCCCGCGGACGTCGCGGCGCTCCGTGAGGCGTTCAGGGACTGGCCGCGCTGAAGGCCGTCGCCGGCACTCCGGCCCCCGCTCGTGGCTCGCGGTGACCGGAGTGACCGGCCGGGGTTAGCCGCCGATGGTGGGCGTGCCGGACCCGATCGCCATCGCGAAGACGTGCAGCGCGGTGATCCCGTTGCCGGCGCCTGCGCTCACCGTCGGCAGCGTGACCGAGGCCACCGTCTTGCCGGCCTGCAGCGGCACCGACGCGAAGTAGATGCTCACCGGGTGCGGTGTCTGCGTGCTGCTGGAGAAGTTCCAGGTTGTCGTGGTGGTGGCGACCTCGTCGCCGGCCACCGGGGCGTTGTTGTACCAGTCCGACATGACCAGGCTGTAGGACTGTGTGGTGCCGTCGGTGTAGGTGATCGTCCCGGTCCCGCTCGCCGCACCGAACGCGCCGGCGCCGAGGAAGCCGAGGTCAGTCCCCGACCCGGTCACGTCGATCGTCTGCCCGTCGGCGACCACGTTGTTGTCGGTGCCGACGGCGGAGGGCCAGGTAAATCTGGTCCCGCCGAATGTGGCTTGACCGCCCGCGGCAAGCGGGGCTGGCGTGCCCGCGGCCAGTCCCTGAGCGGAGAAGCTGTCCCCGGTGCCGTCGAAGTTGCCCGGCGCGGGGTCGGCGTTGTCGGTGATCCCGACGTTGTTGTAGGCGGCGGCGAGCGAGGAGTACGGAACTCCGGTGGTCGGCGTCCCGGTTCCGGTGGCCATCGCGAAGATGTGCATCGCGGTGGTACCTCCCGCGTTGTTGAGCACCGGCAGCGTGACCGACGACACCTGCTTGCCCTGCTGCAGCGGCACCGACGCGAAGTAGACGCTCACCGGGTGCGCGGTCTGCGTGCTGCTGGTGAAGTTCCAGCTCGTGGTGGTGGTCAGGAGCTGGTCGCCGACCGCGGGACTGTTGGCGTACCAGTCCGCCAGGTTGAGGTTGAACGACTGGCTGCTGCCGTCGCTGTAGTTCACGGTGACCTCGCCGCTCGCGGTGCCGTTCTGGCTGGCGCCGAGGAACCCGAGGTCGGTTCCCGTCCCGGACAGCGCGACGGTCTGACCGCCGGTCACCACGTTGTCCGGGCTCCCGGCCGCGGCCGGGGGCCAGGCGAACGTGGTGCCGCCGATCGTGACCTTACTGCCGGGGGTCAGCGCGTTTGGCGTGCCCGCGGCCAGCGCCTGGGCGGAGTAGCTGTCGCCGCCCCCGTCGTAGTTGGCCGCCGCCACGTCGGCGTTGTCGCTGATCCCGGTGTTGTTGTACGCAGCGGTCAGCGAGGAGTACGGGACGGTCACGGTGGCCGACGCCTTCGTGGTGACGTTGGAGTTGCCCGCCGTAGGCGCGACCGCGAGCTGCAGCGTGTCCGTGCCTGGCGCGGCATTGGCCGGCGCGGTCACGGTGAAGTGCTCGGTAACGGTCTGCCCGGGTGCGATGGTGACTGGCGCAGAGTTGCTGACGGTCCAGCCGTCCGGCGCCTTGAGCGTGAACCGCGCCTGCGGCATCGCGTAGTCACCGTTGTTGACCAGGGTGGCGGTCACCCGGGCGGGGGTGCCCGGTGTCACCGTGACCGGCGCGCTCACGGTAGCGTAGCGGGCCCCGATCGTGCGGTCGACCGTGAAGCTGCCGTGCAGCGGCAGGTTGGCCAAGGCCGAGGAGTCGCCGACGTAGACGCCGAACCTGCCGTCAGGCAGCACCCAGCCGTTGGCGGCATCGTTCCAGTAGGAAAGGTCGTTGCCGGACAGCGTGAAGTGCACGGCGGCCGACTGCCCCGGTCGCAGCGTGACCTTCTGGAACCCCTTGAGCTGGCGCGGCGGCTCGCCGCTTGCGGCCGGGTCGTCCAGGTACAGCTGGGCCACGTCGGAGCCGGTCACCTTGCCGGTGTTGGTGACCACGGCGGACACCGTCACCTGGTTGCCCGACTGCCCGTTGCAGCCGCACGCGGGCGTTCCCGGGTTTGACGTCCCGTTCTGGACCTGCCCCGGGCTGACGCTCAGGTGGCTGTAGCCGAACGTCGTGTAGGACAGGCCATACCCGAACGGGAACAGCGGAGTCTCATTGTTCGCGTCGTAGTAGCGGTACCCGACGTCGATGCCCTCGGAGTACTGCACCTCGCCGCCGGTCCCGGGGAACTGGCCCGCAGTGGAGGCGGGCACCTGCGAGAGGCTGGCCGGGAAGGTGACCGGCAGGTGGCCGCCCGGGTCAGTCTGGCCGAACAGCACCGCGGCAAGCGCCGTGCCGTTGCTCTCGCCCGGGTACCAGGCGTCAACAACCGAGGCGACCTGGCTGAGCCAGGGCATGGCCACCGGCGCGCCCGCGTCCACGACCACGACCGTGTGCGGGTTAGCCGCCGCCACGGCCGAAATCAGCTCGTTCTGCGCGGACGGCAGGTTCAGCGCGGCGCGGTCCGCCGCCTCGGACTCGGTGTCATCGGACACGACGACCACCGCGGTGGCGGCCGACTTTGCCGCGGCGACCGCCGACGCGATACCCGGCGCCAGGTCGGACGGGGTTGCCCAGCTCAGCGCCGCGGAAGGACCGCTGCCGGAAATCGACAGCTTGTAGGTCTGGCCGGCCGTCAGGTCCACGCTCACCGAGTAGGTCGAGACCGGCGGGGTGCCCGGGTTGGCGAGGATCTCCTTGCCGTCCAGGTACAGGTAGGTCGCGTTGTACGAGCCCGGGTTCTGGAATGCGAGCACGTAGGTGCCTGTCTCCGGGGCGGTCAGCGTGCCTGCGTAGCTGCCGCCGTAGCCGGTCGGCGCGTAGGCAGGGCTCAGGTCGGTGGCCGGGATCGCCGACAATGACGTGTCCGTGGGCAGGCCCTGCACGTAGTTCACCGTGGTCCCCGTCCCGGCCGCGGCCTGGATGCCCTGGAGCGGAGTCACGGTGAACGGAGACGTCACGTACGCGCTGCCGCCGCCGGTGTCGGTCGGTGCGGCGGAGGCGGCCGGGCCGATCACCGCCACCGTGCCGCCGCCATTCGCCGCCAGCGGCAGCGTGCCGCGGCCGTTCTTCAGCAGCACCGTGCCCGCCTCGGCGACCGCGGTGGAGACGGCCTGGTCCGCGGCGGTGGTGACGGTCGCGCTTGTCGTCCCGGTCGGCGGGTTGTTGAACTCGTTGAACTTGAACATCTCGGTCAGGATGCGGCTGACCATGTCGTTGAGCGTGGCCATGGAGACCTGGTCGTCCTGCACGGCCGATTCCAGCGCGGAACCGTAGAACTGCGGCGCGGGCATCTCCTGGTCCATGCCCGCGTCGGCGGACTGCACCGTGGAGTGGGTGGCCTGGTAGTCAGAGGTTACGAAGCCGGGATAGGCCCAATTCTGATCCAGGGTGGTCTGCATCAGGTACTGGTTCTGGCAGGCGGCCTGGCCGTTGATGGTGCTGTAGGCGCACATGACCGACGACGCGCGGGCCTGCGTCGTCCCGGCATAGAACGCGGGCAGGTAGATCTCCTGCAGCGCCCGGGTGCTCACGATCGCGTTGTCGGCCGGGGAGTTCCTGTTCGTTTCCTGGTTGTAGACGGCCAGGTGCTTGATCTGCGCCATCTCGTTCTGGCTCTGCACGCCGTTGATGTCGGCGACCGCCAGCGCGGAGTTCAGGTACGGGTCCTCGGTGTAGGCCTCGAACGACCGTCCCCAGCGCGGATCGCGGTCGATGTTCACCGTCGGCCCGAGGTCGACCATGGCGCCCTTGGCCCGCTCTTCCGAGCCGACGACCTGCCCGTACTGGTAAGCAAGGGGCGTGTCGAAGGAGGCCGCCAGGGAAGCGGCGGAGGGCATCTGGGTCACGCCGGTCAGGCCGTCGCCCACGCCGACCGGGCCGTCTTCCTCGCCGATGCCCGGGATGCACAGGCTCGGGACCGGGGCGATGTAGAAGACGTACGGCTCGCTGAACCCGGCCCCGGTGACCATGTTGATCTTGTCGGCCAGGGTCAGCTGCGCCATCAGCAGCGACACCCGCTGCGACACTGGCAGCGACTGATTGAGCCAGGGGCAGGCAGCTGTGTCGGCGGAGGTCCTGGCGGCTCCCCCGGCCTGGGCGGCCGTGCCCGCGGCGGGAGCCGCGAGTGCGGCCGCCGGCAGTGCCAGTACGGCAGCGGCCGTCACCGCAATCCTGATCAACCAGCGCTTTCTCACTCCGGGGAACGGATTCACGACGCCTCCGATTACTGCTCGGCAGCCTGATGACATCGTGAGTAGTGAAACTCCGCCCAGGAAAGGGGACAATAGCAAACAGCATTGAAACATGTTTCACACCGTTAAAAACTGTTAACAGCGTGCGACACGGCGTGGCCGGGCCGCGCCTGCCTGGGGAGATGGCATCTTCGCCCCCTTCGGCCTCAGCCCCGCGGACGTCGCGGCGCTCCGTGAGGCGTACCTGAAGCGGGCGGGTTACCGGGGAGCCGGCGGGCGAACGCGGGCGGAGGTGGCGTAATCTACGTGCGGGCCGACACTGAGGACGGGACGGAAGCGGGATGTACAAGCCGAGCCAGGAAGCACTCAACCTGCACGCGGCGGACGTCGCGGAGGCGGCGGAGCGCGGGAAGCTGCTTGACGCCGCGCGCGCCGCGGACGTGGCGCTGCGCGAGGCCGAGGCCGGGCGGGCCCAGGTCAGCGAGGTGCACCGGCTGGCCATGGAGCTTGACGCCGCGCTGACCGCCGCCATGCGCGCCGCCTACGCCGCGCAGCGCGCCGAGATCGGCCCGCGCGGCTACGAGGACCGGATCTTCCATCGCAAGGCCAAGGCGAAGCCGGCCGTCCACGCGCTCACCGCCGAGGCCGAGCGGCTGCTGACGCTCCGCGAGAACCACCGGCTCAACCACATCCCCGAGGTCCCGCGCGTTCCGGCGGTCTGACCGACCCGGTTCCGCCGGCGCCGCCTGCCGCCCCCGGACGGCGCCTGGTAACCGGACCGCCGCGTAATGGAGCGAATGGTCCGGTGCGTTCGGTAGGATTCTGGGCAGCCGCCCCGTGACGGTCACTTTTGGCCGGTGGTCTGAACCAATGGAACCGCTTGACCGTGTCAACATTTGGGAAATCTCTGTTTAACGCGTCGGCAAGTCGCTTGCACTCACCGGCGCGGCGGGGCAAAGTTAAGTTAAGTGGTCTAGGCCACTTGGTGGGGATTTGGGGAGCAACTGGTTGCTGCGCATCGTCGCGCAGCAGCGCGACCGTCCGGGCCAGGTGACGTGAGGCTGTGGACTAATGAAGAAAGCCAGGAGGCACTGACATGTGCCCGCACGTTCCGCCCTGTCCGGACGCTTCGGCGCCGGACCGTGAGGCGGCGCACACGATCGCAAGCCACCCGGAGCAGGGCTGGTCCCTGCTTTGCAACGGCGTCGTGATCTTCGATGATACCGGTGAGCTGCTGCCCAACGGGCGAATGATCGCACCGCACCGGCCCACCGACCACCACGCGCCGGCCGCCTAAGGGCCGGCTGGGCAACGGGGAACTCACCCGCAGCCCGCGCGCCAAGGGGGCGGCGGTACTGCGGTCCGGCAGCAGCCGGGAGCTCAGTTAGGCAACCGGGGCGTCAGCGGGTCTGGGGTAGTCCCTCCGGGGAAAGCAGAACGCAGGGTCGTCCCCATCGAAGACAGCAGCCAGGCGGTCACGGCATCGCCGATCGCCGCCGGGCGCTTCGACAGGGCATGCGTCTCTTCCGGCAGGATGACGACCTTAGTCATCTCGTCCGGTTCCGGAACGCCGAACGGGTCTCGGGCGCCGTTAATGACCAGCACGCTGGCTCCGGCACCGCGCAGTTCCGCGTCCCGTGACTTCTCCGGCTGACCAGGCGGGTGCAGCGGGAACGCCAGCGCGATGACGCCCGCCGCGCCGACGGCGCGGGCGGTGCGGCACGTGACCCGTGCCCCGTTCGACCGGCCGCACTGGACCAACGGCAGCGGCGCGTCCCCGGCGGTCTCCCGGCGCAGCACGCCGACCAACTCTGCCCAGGCGGAATCCTGCTTCTCCGCGGAGCCGGGCGCCCGCCCGCCCCGCACCCGGTAGGGCTGAGTGACCAGCGCGGTCACCGCGCCGAGCGCCCGGCCCGCGTCGCGGACCGCCAGCACGTCGCGGGTGTCCGGCGTGCCGCCCGCGCCGTGCGTGAGCACCAGCAGGAAGGCCGGCCGGTCCGGCCGCTCAAGCGCTACCCAGGCCGGCCCGGCCGCCGTCATGATCTCGTCCACCTGACGCACCGTAGCGCTGCCCAGCGTCACCGGGCCGGGCGGGGGCACCGCCGCCGCGTCTCGCCGTGCATTGTGCACTGCAAGAAGATTTACGTCCCGTTATCTAGCAATTACTTTCCGCATTGCTACGATATAGATTCAGATAGCTACATACAGTGATGTGGTCGGGGCGAGAATGGCGGTGCCGGGATGACAGTGCACGAGCGTACCCAGGTCGGGATCGTGGGAGCCGGGCCTGCGGGCCTGCTTCTCTCGCACCTGCTTGCCCTCGGCGGCATTGACTCGGTGTGCGTGGAGAACCGTAGCCGGGCGTACTGCGAAACGCGGCAGCGGGCCGGCATGCTGGAATCGACCACGGTCGAGCTGCTCCGCGATACCGGGCTCGGCACCCGGCTGGACGCCGAGGGCCTTGAGCATGACGGCATCTACGTGCAGTTCGACGGTGAACGGCATCACCTGAACTTCCGCGAGCTGGCCGGCGGCCGGTGGGTCACCATCTACGCGCAGACCGAGATCGTCAAGGACATCATCGCCGCCCGCACGGCGGCGGGCGCCGCCCTCGAGTTCGAGGTCAGCGGCACCGCGGTGAGCGCCCTCGACACCGCGCGCCCGGTGCTCTCCTACACCGACGCGCGCGGGATGAGGCACGTGGTCACCTGCGACGTCATCGCCGGCTGCGACGGCTTCCACGGCATCACCCGCCGCTCGATCCCGGCCGGCGGGCTGACCATGCTCGCCGAGCGCTCGTACCCGTACGCCTGGCTTGGCATCCTGGCCGCCGCCCCGCCGTCCACCGACGAGGTCATCTACTGCCGGCACGACACCGGGTTCGCGCTGCACAGCATGCGCACCCCGGAGGTTGGCAGGCTCTACCTCCAGGTGCCGGCCGACGAGGACATCGCCCGGTGGCCCGACGAGCGGATCTGGACGGAGCTCGACACCCGGTTCGCGCTGCCCGGCTGGTCGCTGACCGAGGGCCCGGTGCTGCAGAAGTCCATCACGCCGATGCGGTCCTTCGTCGCCGCCCCCATGCGCTACGGGAACCTGTTCCTGGCCGGCGACGCGGCGCACATCGTGCCGCCCACCGGCGCGAAGGGCCTCAACCTCGCGGTCGCCGACGTCACGGCCCTGGCGACCGCACTCATCAAGCTCATCCGCGACGGTGACGCCGAGCTCGCGGCCGCCTACTCCGACTACTGCCTGGAGCGGGTCTGGCGGTCCACCCACCTGTCCTGGTGGATGACGTCCATGCTGCACATCGCCCCGGACCAGGACCAGTTCGAGTCCGAGCTGCAGCTCGCCCAGCTGCGCCACCTGGTCAGCTCGCGGACCGCCGCCGCCGCGCTCGCCGAGACCTACACCGGCTACCGCCCGCTCCGCTTCGACCCGTCCACCCGCCTGGACGCCGCCCGCCTCTGGTCCTCGGTCGCGTAGTGCACCTGCCCGTAATGTCGGGGGTGTTGTCCCGGCGTTCGTGCGGGCTCCTCGCGTTGCCGCGAGCGACTCCCCGTGTCGCCGCCGTTGCCGGACGGCGGTGTGGGGCGGGCCGGTGCCGGCCAGGTGCCTGCGGTTTTCGGCCGTGATGGGGGCCTGCGCCGCGGGTCACGCCGCGCGGGGTGCACACCGGGCAGGTGGGCTCCCGTGCGACGGTGCGTGATCCCCGCCCCGGCTGGGACTTCGGGGATGATGCCGCCGCCCGGTCCCCGGGCGGCGATGCTGGCGGCCGCGACCAGGTCGCGGTGCCCGCCCTGCCCGCAGTGCGGGCAGGTGAAGTTCCGGCCCGCGGGCTTGGGGACCCGCCGGGCGCAGTTGGGGCAGGTGGAGGAGGTGCCCCGCTCGTCGGCCAGGTTCACGCTGATCCCGGCGGCCTCCGCCTTGTCCGACAGCACGCGGATCAGGTGCCCGACCCGCCAGTCCCGGGTCCGCTGATTGTGCCGCCGTCCCGCCTTCAGGTTCAGGACGCCGCGGGGGTCCCCGACCACCAGGGTCCCGACCCGGTTGTCCACGGCCCAGGAGATGACCTGTTTTGCGGCCTCGTGCTGGGCCTGCCGGACCCGGCGGGCGTGCCGGGCCTGCGTCTTGCGCTCGGTCCTGCGGTGCTTGCGCCACCGCCGCGACCCCCGCTGCCCCGGCTTCGGGGCCCGGGCAGCCGCGGCCCGGGAGCGGCCCTTGCGGTCGCGCAGCTGCTGCCGACACTCGGCCCGGACAGCCCGCCCGGACACCAGCAACCCCTGTCCCTCCGGCCCGGCGGCGGCGTAGGGGTGGATGATGCCCAGGTCAACCCCCGCGATCCTGGCGGGATCCGGCTCGTGCCCGGGCGGGTAGACGGCGACCGGGACCTCGGCGGTCACGTCCGCGTACAGCCGCCCCGCGTCATAGCCCAGCGTGACCGACCGGACCTGCCCGGCCGGGTACGGGACGTCCCGATCCAAGCGAACCTCCAGCGGCGGGCAGCCGCGCGCCACCGGGATCCGCAGCCGCCGCTCGTCGAGGGTGAACGTGCCCGCATACCAGCGCACCGGGACCAGGGCGCGCCTACGGCGCGGGTACCGGGCACTGGTGTCGCCCTGTTTGCGGCGTTTGGCGGTGGCGAACCAGGCGTCGCTGTAGCGGCGCAGCACCGAACGGGCGCCGGTAATGTCGAGTTCCCCGAACGTGCCCGGCCCGGATCTTGACAGTTCCCGGCACAGCTCCTGATAGCCGACCAGCGGCGGGTCCTGCCGACGGCGCCGCCAGGAGGCCAGTTCCAGCACGGCGCACCACACGTCACCGGCCGACCGCAGCAGCCCGAACACCCGCTCCCGCTGACCGCGGGTCACCCGCAGCCCGCACCGCGCGGTCCGGTACACCACCTGCGGCGCATCCTGCTCACGTTTTCGAGGCACAAGCTCATGATGGCAAGGCCCACCGACAAAACAGCGAACACCGCGCCGACAGCCGGGCACAACCCCAGCGCACATTCGCAGCCCGCCACACTGCGGGCACCCAGCAGACTGCCAGAATAGACTCGACATATGTAGCCTACATATGTAGGCTATGAGCATGAAGCTGACCGCACCGCTGGAACGAGTGCTGAGGGTACTTGTCGCCGACCCGGCCGCGCCGCACTACGGCTATGACCTGATGAAGGCGGCCAGGCTGCCGAGCGGAACCTTGTATCCGATGCTCGCCCGGCTGCAGCAGGAGGGCCTGGTGGACTCGCAGTGGGAGGAGCCGCGCCCGGACGCTAGCGGCCGTCCGGCGCGCAAGTACTACCGGCTGACCGCGGAAGGCGCCCGCGTCGCCCGCCTTGAGCTTGCCCGCGCCGCCACGACGGCCAGCGGGACACGGCGCGTCGTGGCCCGGCCCGCGCACGGGACGCCGGGGGGCTCGTCGTGAGCGGGGGCTTGTCGGTTCAGCGGATCGGCGAGCGGATAATCCGCAGTTCGTGCCACCGGTTCCCCCCGGACGTAGCAGCCGACCGATGCCGGGAATGGACCGCCGAACTGTCGGCCATCCTGGACGACGCGAGCATCCGCTAGTCGTTCCTGCGCGCGCTGCGGGCGCTCGCCTTCTGCGCCGGCATCGCCAGGACGACCTGGCAGCTGAGCCGGCCGGCGCGGGCCGGCTCACGGAACGCCGGAAGCGAGCAGTGGCGAACAGGCGCGCCGCGGGCCCGCCCGGGCGCGATGGCGGTCCGCGTGGCCGTCGGGCTGGCTGCCTACCTTGTCGTCGCCGGCGTCGTCATCGGTACGACGGTGCTCACCGCCGACCCCCGTCCGTCCCCTTGGCCGTGGCTCCTCTTCGTGCCGCTCGCGATCGGTTTTGACGCCTACTGCCTCAGGGACATCGTTCGCGCCACCGATGTCCGTTACCTGCGCAAGTGGGTATGGGCGCTTATCTGCCTCGCCCAGGTGCCGCTCGGCGGCATCCTGTACCTCACCATCGGCCGGCCCGGCCCGGCGCAGCCGGCGCCACCGGGCACGCCCTCATGACCGCCGGGCCGGTGCACCCGATGCTGCATGCCTGGCCGGCGCTCATCCCGGTCGCGGTCCTCATTCTTGGCCTCGACGGCTACTGCCTGGTCAACCTCGTGCGCGCCCCGTCGGTCCGGAACCTGCCCAAGCCACTCTGGGCGATCGTCATCCTGTTCGTCAGCGCTCCCCTCGGCGCCATCTTGTACCTGTGCTTTGGCGCCGACCGAACCGGGACCGGCCGGGCGCGGACGCCCGCGCGGGACGGGGCGCCCCCGTCAGCCCCGTCCGCGATCGCGGCAACCGCGGCCGTCAAGCCGGCCGTGGTCGCGCCGGCACCCGGCGACGGCCCGCTCGTCGTGACGACCACCGGCCTCAGCAGGGACTATGGCGGCGTCGGGCTATTCGACGTCGACCTGGCGGTGCCGCAGGGCAGCATCTACGGCCTGGTCGGGCTGAACGGCGCGGGCAAGACGACACTGCTGTCGATCCTGGCTGCCACCCGGCGCCCGGACCGCGGCACGGTCAGCCTGGCGGTCGGGCGCACCAGCGCCGCGGTGTGCCCGGATGTCCCGGAGTTCGATCCGTGGCTGACGTCGACCGAGGTAGTCGACCTCGCCCGGTCACTCGTCGCCCCGGACGCAAGCAGCACCAGCGTTGCGGGGGCGTTGCGCGCTACGGGTCTAGCCGACGCGGCGGACCGGCGCGTGGGCGGCCTGTCCCGCGGCATGCTGCAGCGCCTCGGACTGGCCTGCGCGCTCGTGGGTCACCCGGAGCTGCTCATCCTGGATGAGCCCATGTCCGCGCTCGACCCGGCCGGCCGGGCCGAACTGCTCGGCGTCATCGCTAGTCTGCGCGGGACCCGCACGGTGATCTTCTCCAGCCACATCCTGGCGGACGTGCAGCGCGTGGCCGACCAGGTCGGAATCTTGCGCGCTGGGCGGCTGCTGTACCAGGGCAGCACCGCCGAGCTCATGGACAGGTACCTGACACCGAGCTGGCTGCTGCGGATCGCCGGCCCGGCCGGCCCGGTCCAGGCGGCGCTGGCCGCCCAGTCGTGGGTCACCAAGGTTGCGGCGACCGAGTCGGGCGTGCTCCGGGTCGATGCCACCGGGATCGAGGACGGCGAGCGCGGCATCCCGGCCATCGTGGCCGCCTGCGGCGCCCGTCAGGTCGCCTGCGAGCCCGTGGCCGCGGACCTGGAGTCGGCGTTCCTCGCCCTGACCGGCGCGGGGCTCAAGGAGGCGGCATGACAACGGCGACGATGCCGGGCCGCCGGATGAGCCTGTGGCGGCTGGAGTGGCTGCGCCTGGTCCGCACCCCGCGGGCCGTCTCGCTGGGCGCGGTGTTCCTGGCGACCGGCCTGATCGAGCCCGTGGCCACGAAGTACGCGAGCGTGCTGCTCTCGCACGTCGCCTCCGGCACCGTGGTGAAACTGCCCGCGCCCACGGCGGCGCAGGCGCTGAGCAGTTACGTAAGCGAGGCCACCATCATCGGCCTCATCGTCTTGGTGGCCGTGGCCGCAAGCGCGTACAACTTCGACGCCAGGCCGGGCGTGTCCGCGTTCTTCCGTACCCGGGTGCCGAGCATGTGGCGGCTGGTGGCGCCCCGGTTCGCGGCCAGCGCGGCCGCGGGCGTGGTCGCCTACCTGCTCGGCACGCTCGCGGCGTGGTATGAGACACGCCTGCTGATCGGCCCCCTGCCGGCCGGCGGCCTCCTGGCCGGGATGCTGTGCGCGGCGGTCTACCTGATGTTCGCCGTCGCCGTCACCGCCCTCGCCGCCTCCCTGACGACATCCACGGTGGCCGCCGTCGGGATCACCCTGGCTATCCTGCTCGCCGCCCTGCCCCTGCTCGGTGACGTGCACGCCATCTCATCCTGGGTGCCGACCGCGCTGGTCGGCGCGCCGGCTGACCTGGTCGCCAGCCCGCCAGCCGACGACCTGGCCCACTTCGGGCCCGCTCTCGGCGTCTGCGCCGCCGCGGGTGCCCTCGCCCTGGCGGCCGCGGTGCGGCGGCTGCAGGCCAGGGAAACCTGAAATGGGCTGGCTATTTCGCAACCGGGCGGCGGTCAAGGCGAGGCAACGAGGCCAGTGAGGGCGGTGGTTCACGACCTTCCGGCGCAGCCGGGCGGGTGGCCTTGCGGCCGCGGGTGCGGGGGCCCGCCCTCGATCCCCCCGCCGCAAAAGGGTCATGGACGAGGACGGGGGAACACGCCCCGTTCGGGATGATCCGCTTACTTCGCGAGCAGGGGCTTGAGGAACTGGCCGGTGTAGCTCTTGTCGTTGGCCGCCACGTCCTCGGGTGAGCCGGTGGCGATGATGGTGCCGCCGGCGGTGCCGCCTTCTGGGCCCATGTCGATGAGCCAGTCGGCGGTCTTGATCACGTCCAGGTTGTGCTCGATGACCAGGACCGTGTTGCCGGTCTCGACCAGCTTGGTGAGCACGCCGAGCAGCTTGCGGATGTCCTCGAAGTGCAGGCCGGTGGTCGGCTCGTCGAGCACGTAGATGGTGCGGCCGGTGGAGCGGCGCTGCAGTTCGGAGGCGAGCTTGACGCGCTGCGCCTCGCCGCCGGACAGCGTGGTGGCGGGCTGGCCGAGGCGGACGTAGCCGAGGCCGACCTCGTTGAGCGTCTTGAGGTGCCGGTGGATGGCCGGGACGGCCTCGAAGAACGCCTCGGCCTCCTCGATCGGCATGTCGAGGACCTCGGCGATGCTCTTGCCCTTGTAGTGCACCTGCAGCGTGTCGGTGTTGTAGCGGGCGCCGTGGCACACCTCGCACGGCACGTACACGTCGGGCAGGAACTGCATCTCGATCTTGATGGTGCCGTCGCCGGAGCAGGCCTCGCAGCGGCCGCCCTTGACGTTGAAGGAGAACCGGCCCGGCTGGTAGCCGCGGATCTTCGCCTCGGTGGTCGCCGCGAACAGCTTCCTGACGTGGTCGAACACGCCGGTGTAGGTCGCCGGGTTGGACCGCGGGGTGCGGCCGATCGGGCCCTGGTCGACGTGCACCACCTTGTCAAGGAGGTCCATGCCGGTGACCCGCACGTGCTTGCCCGGCACGGTACGCGCGCCGTGCAGCTGCTTCGCCAGGGCCCGGTAGAGGATGTCGTTGACCAGCGTTGACTTGCCGGAGCCGCTCACGCCGGTGACGGCGATGAAGCAGCCGAGCGGGAAGGCGGCGTCGACGTTGCGCAGGTTGTTCTCGGCGGCGCCCTTGACGGTGAGCTCGCGGCCCTTCGTCGGCTTGCGGCGCTTGGCCGGCACCTCGATACGCTTGCGGCCGGACAGGTAGGCGCCCGTCACCGAGGTGTCGCTGTTCACCAGGTCGTCGACGGTGCCGGTGACCACCACGTGGCCGCCGTGCTCGCCCGCGCCCGGGCCGATGTCGACCACCCAGTCGGCGGCGCGGATCGTTTCCTCGTCGTGCTCGACGACGATGAGCGTGTTGCCGAGGTCGCGCAGTCGCAGCAGCGTGTCGAGCAGCTTCTGGTTATCCCGCTGGTGCAGGCCGATGGACGGCTCGTCGAGCACGTAGAGCACGCCGACCAGGCCAGAGCCGATCTGGGTGGCGAGCCTGATCCGCTGCGCCTCGCCCCCGGCCAGCGTCGCGCTCGCCCGGTCCAGGCTCAGGTAGTCGAGCCCCACGTCGAGCAGGAAGCCGAGGCGGGCGTTGACCTCCTTGAGTATGAGCCGGGCGATCGCCATGTCGCGCTCGGACAGCTGCAGGCCGAGCAGGTTCTTGGCCAGCTCGCCGATCGGCTGCGCGCAGTAGGCGGAGATCGACTTGCCGTCGATGGTGACGGCGAGGGAGACGGGCTTGAGCCGGGCGCCCTTGCAGGACGGGCACGGGACCTCGCGCATGAAGCCGGCGAACTTCTCCCTGCTTGAGTCGGACTCCGCCTCGGCGTGGCGGCGCTCCACGTAGGTGATCGCGCCCTCGAAGCTCGTGTAGTAGGAGCGCTCGCGGCCGTAGCGGTTCTTGTACCGCACGTGGACCTGGGTGTCGTGCCCGCGCAGCAGCGAGTTCTTCGCCTTGGCGGGGAGCCGCTCCCAGGGCGTGTCCATCCGGAACCCGATCGTTTCGGCCAGTGCCTCGATCAGCCGGTCGAAGTAGTCGCTGACGTGGCCGCCGGCCCACGGGGCGATCGCGCCCTCGTTCAGCGACTTCGACGGGTCGGGGACGATGAGGTCGGGGTCGACCTCCATCCGGGTGCCGAGCCCGGTGCAGTCCGGGCAGGCGCCCCACGGCGAGTTGAAGCTGAACGACCTCGGCTCCAGGTCGTCGAACGAAAGGTCGTCGTACAGGCAGGCCAGGTGCTCGGAGTACATCCGCTCGCGGTGCGGGTCGGTGTCCGGCAGGTCGATGAAGTCGAGGATGACCACGCCGCCCGCCAGCCCGAGGGCGGTCTCCACCGAGTCGGTGAGCCGCCGCCGCGCGGTGTCCTTCACCGCGAGCCGGTCGATGATGACCTCGATGTCGTGCTTCTCGTACTTCTTGAGCGCGGGCAGGACCGTCGCGTCGTTCGCGACCTCGTCCAGCCGGATGACCGTGCCGTCGACGCGGGCGCGGGAGTACCCCTTGGCCTGCAGCTCCTTGAGCAGCTCGGTGTACTCGCCCTTGCGGCCGCGGACGACGGGAGCGAGCACCTGGAACCGGGTGCCCTCCTCAAGCTCGAGCACCCGGTCCACGATCTGCTGCGGCGTCTGCCTGGCGATCGGGCGGCCGCAGATCGGGCAGTGCGGCTTGCCGGCGCGGGCGAACAGCAGCCGCAGGTAGTCGTATACCTCGGTGACCGTGCCGACGGTGGACCTCGGGTTGCGGCTCGCCGACTTCTGGTCGATGGAGACGGCGGGGGACAGCCCGTCGATGAAGTCCACGTCCGGCTTGTCCATCTGGCCGAGGAACTGCCTGGCGTACGCGGACAGCGACTCCACGTACCGCCGCTGGCCCTCGGCGAAGATCGTGTCGAACGCCAGGCTTGACTTGCCGGAACCGGACAGGCCGGTGAACACGATCATGGCGTCGCGCGGGAGGTCAAGCGAGACATCCTTGAGGTTGTGCTCGCGTGCGCCGCGAACGACAAGCCGGTCAGCCACTGCGCGCTCTTCTCTTCAGTCGTACGTCCTGCGGTTCAGGCGGGGCGGGCCGGCGCCGATACCGGGCCACGGGCATCGTAACGAGGGGGTCTGACATTCCATCCCGATGGCGGAACCGCCATCCTCATAGCGCCGCGTGAGTGGTTCTTATGCCCGGGCCCACGGCGAAGCTCCGCCCTTGAGCCAGCCGTGCTTTCAGGGTACGGCACCGCCTGGTGCGCGGTTAGCCTGATGAGAAAATATCTTCGAAGAGGGAGGCACCTGCCATCGCTGCGTACACCGCTGTTCACATCCGTCGCAGGCAGGCGGTGGCGGCGACTGGCCTGCACGCGGATCACTCTGCGATGCTCAGGTCATGTTTCACGTCGATTCTGAGGTCGGCCGCCTGCGGCAGGTGATCCTGCACCGTCCCGACCTGGAGCTCAAGCGCCTGACCCCGGACAACGTCGCCGACCTGCTATTCGACGACATGCTGTGGGTGAGCCGGGCCCAGGCCGAGCACGACGCGTTCGCCGCCGTGCTGCGCGGGCGGGGCGTGACCGTCCACTACTACGGCGACCTGCTCGCCCAGACCCTGGACATCCCCGAGGCCCGCGCGTACGTCCTTGACCACCTGTTCGACCCGCGCCGGCACGGGCCGCTGGCCGCGGCGACCCTGCGGGACACGATGGACGGGCTCGGCTCGGCCGAGCTCGCGAGCTACCTGGCCGGCGGGATCACCAAGCGGGAGATCGCCGAGCTCGGCCCGGTGCCGAAGAGCATCGCCTTCCACTCGCTCGACCCGGACGGGTTCGTGCTCGCGCCGCTGCCGAACCTGCTGTACCAGCGGGACACCTCCTGCTGGATCTACGGCGGGGTGTCGGTCAACGCGATGCGCCTTCCGGCCCGGATCCCGGAAACGGTCAACGATGAGGCGATCTACCGCTGGCACCCGATGTTCGCCGGGGACGGCTTCGACATCTGGTACCACGGCGCGGACGCCGCCCCGGCCACCATTGAGGGCGGTGACGTGCTGGTCATCGGAAACGGGGCGGTGCTCGTCGGGATGAGCGAGCGGACCACGCCGCAGGCGGTCGAGATGCTGGCCAGCCGACTGTTCGCCGCCGGGATGGCCCGCTGCCTGGTCGCCATCGACATGCCGAAGGCGCGGGCCTTCATGCACCTGGACACCCTGCTGACCATGGCCGACTACGGAGTCTTCACCAAGTACGCCGGGA
>Ga0265337_1000081_pt1 | contig 45619 bp, 38 predicted proteins | sample 42122metaG_FD_192441 | JGI IMG/M metagenome (GOLD analysis project Ga0265337, IMG submission 192441) | Rhizosphere microbial communities from Carex aquatilis grown in University of Washington, Seatle, WA, United States - 4-21-22 metaG | ecosystem: Host-associated > Plants > Roots > Rhizosphere >... | reverse complement strand
TATGGCCGTGGTCGCGCGGTTTTCCTGCGCCGCCTCGCCGCTCACCGAGAGCACGTTTACGGAAATCATCCACGAAGTGAACACGCTGTCCGCCGCCGGCAATGCCGCGCCCGCGAAGGTGAGCGACGTTTTGAAAGCGCCGGACCGCGTCCGCACCGGGCCGGAATCGCGCGCGGAATTGACCGCGCCGGACCAGACCATCACGCGGGTCGGGGCGAACACGGTGTTTTCCTTCGCAGACAACGGGCGCACGCTGAATCTGGAGCAAGGCAACGTGCTGTTTCACGCGCCGAAAGGCCTGGGCGGCGGCGCGATCAAATCCGGTGGCGCGGCGGCAGCGGTGCTGGGCACGACGCTCATCGTGTCCGCCACGCCAAACGGCGGATTCAAGGTGATTTTGCTCGAAGGCAAGGGCGCGGTAACATTGCCGAACGGCATATCGGCTACGCTGCACGCCGGACAACTCGTGTTCGTGCTGCCGGGCGGAACATTGAGTCCCGTGCTGGACATCAATCTTGGTAAGCTGGTTGGCGGCTCGTTGCTGGTCAATGGTTTCCCGGATGAACTTCCGTCGCTGCCGCTGATCCAGGCCGCAATCAATCAACAAAATTCGCTGATTACTGGCGGCAATGCGGTGGACACCGGCCTGCCCCCGGGCAATTTCGGCGGGCTGGATCACGGCACCTATCAAATCGCCGTGCCTCCGCCGCTGACGCCGCAGCAATTCAATTCCTTGTTTGGCGGGCCGAACGCTGCCGGGCAACCCGCCGGGCCCGGCGGTCGGAACTTGGGACCGCTCGGTTTCACACCTGTGTTTTGAATGCTAATTCCATACGTCAATTAATCCACCAAAATGCAAAAAAAACATCTTGTTTCACTGACGGTGCTTGGGTTCACGCTGACTGGCGGCGCGGCCTTTGCACAAATGCCCAATGCCAGCCAGCAGGTGGAAAACGTCCAACAACGCCGCTCGCTGGAGCAGGCTGCTCAATCCCTGACCGGCACCAATGTCCCCGCGCTTTACGAAAGCGAAACCAGTGACGTCGGGCCGCAGTCCGTCTTAAAAATGAAGCCGCGCCGGATGTGGATTCAGGCCTTTGCCGACGAGCAGTATTTTTACACGGACAACATGTTCCTAGCCGACCACGGCCAGCAGGGTGCCGACGTGCTTGTCAGCACCGTGCAGGCGGCGCTGGCGCCGACACCGTTTGAATTTCATGGTGGCCAGCTCGCCCCGCGGGTCGGTTACCAGCACCGGTGGTTCAACTACGATCTCGCCGGTTCCGGCACGGTGAACGTTTATGATTTCAACACTGGAACTTTCAATACGATCGGGTTGGATGTGTTCGATTTCAACGCCTCGACCGTTTTTGGCGACGTCGCGTGGCAGCGTGAAAACTGGACCTTCGGCCTCGGCGCTAACTTCCTCCGGCTGCTGGACTCCGGCAATTACAATGAATTCTACCACGAATACGTCCCGCGCTGGTTCGTCCGCCGGGACTTTCCCCTCACCCAAACCACCGCCATTTCCCTCGCCTACGAAGGCGATTATCGCGCCACCGAGACGGCCTCGCCGATGCCGGTGGGTTATACCGGCAGCTTCAACGACCGCAGCGATCACAGCCTGGTTCTCTTCGGCAGTTGGCGGTTGTGCTCCCACGCAATCCTGCAGCCGGTCTATCGGTTTGAGTTTACGCACTACACGCGCATCAACCGCGATGATTTGCTGAATTCCTTCGGCCTGACGCTCTACTGCCCGCTGACGAAAAACGTCACCCTGCGCGGCTTCGTTGGTTACGATAACCTGAACACCGACGGTTTTTACGCGCAGCATTACGAACAGTTAAGCGCCGGCGGCGGACTGAATCTCACCGTCAATTTCTGAAATCGTCCTCGTTCTCGTAATCGAAGAGAAATTTCAGCGCGCCGCGATTTGCGGTTTGTGGTAGGTGTGGCATTCCGCGCAGGAATCCGCCACGCCACCGCGCGGACTGTGGCAGTCTTCGCAAGTTTCCTTTGGCGGCAGCAAAATATCCGCCGTATCTCTGCTATGAACCGCCTCGTGGCATTGCGCACAGGAAATGGCCGCGTGTTTGGCGTGATTGAATTTCGCGTGGGCCAGCCAGCGCTCCGGCATCACCGGTTTCGTGATTTCCGGCGAACCCGGAACTGAACTTTTCACCTCGTGGCAATACGCGCAGCCGGGAAAAACCGCGCGTGTGCTGCCGCTCAACGTCCCGATTTGCGCCTCCGGCCCGAACGTCGCCGTGCTGAAGAAAATCCGCCTTTCCAGTTCCTCGCCGCCGCCGAACTGCGCCCGCAAGCCCGCCAGCTTCCTTTCCACGAAACCGTTCGCGTCCGCCGGGTTTTCCTTCATCGCCAAATCCAGATACTGCTTCGGCAAACTCCGCAAATCCGCAGACACAAATTCCGCGCTGCCGTGCGGCAGCATTAATTCCGGCGTCTCTGGATCGAACTGCAGGGAATGGCAGACGCGGCAGTTCTTCTCGAAAGCCACCGGCTGCATGAACACGCCCGCCGCGTCCGGCTGATGGCAGAAGGCGCAATCCAATTTTTTCCCGCCAGGCACATTCGGAATCGTTGCGCCGGTCAGGTGCAGTTCGTGGTTGAACTTCAGCGTGTCCGGGTCGCGCATTTTTTCCGTGATGAAACGGAACTGCGGATGGTCCGTCGCAAAATGGTGGATGATTTCTGTAAAACCGGATGCCGGTCTCGGTGAAACAAACGTCAGGGCTCCATTTCTTTCATAACGGGAGAATTCTTGAGCTAGCCGGTGCGTGGCGCCTAATGCGGCGAAAGCCATTATTTTGGCGTTTCCGTGGCAGAATTCGCAGTTCGCGTCTGTCGTCGCAGCTATTACAACGCCATTGTGTTCGGCGTGACAAAACTCACAGGAAATAGCTCCGACTGTTGACTGATGAAAATGATGATGAACGTGGCATTTGTCGCAGGTGTCATCCATCGCTGTAAAATCGGCTGGTGTCGCCTGCACGATTCTATTCAGATCTAAAATCCCCGGATCGGCGTGCAACGCGGCGTTCACCATGCCGTTCGGCCCGGAATTGCCCGCAACGTGACATGCACCGCAGCTTTCGTTTAAGCGATTCGTCGCCGCCAGCGCCGCAAAGGCCGCGCCGGTGTGAGCGCCGGAAATCTCACCGGGACTGATGAACTGGTTTCGCCACGGCGGATGGCCAAGCACAATTAAAAGCACTGCGCACGACACGGCGATGACCGCGAGCGTCGTGCGACCGCGCCAGACACGCAGCGTCGGCACCGGTGAACATCTGGCAATCGGACGGCAGCAGCTTCCGTCCGGCAGCGGGCCGGATTCACACGCGCCGCCGGGACGCGTGCAACGCCACCGGCCTTTCGTCTCACCGGGCTTGAGTTCGAGCATCGGCTTGCACTCGGCGGTCGTGCGGCAACGGCCTTTGGCATCCGGGCCTTGCCGGCACGCGCTGCCTTCGCAGGCGTGGCCGCAAATCCAGTTTTGATTCGGGCGCGCGTAATTATGAGCGTCGAAATCGGGCGCTGGCAGATGCTCGCTCATCGCGCACCTCCCGAAAATCCGAAAATCAAGACGATGTGCAGCAGCGTGAAAATCAGCAGCCCATAGGTCAGCGGAATGTGGACGAACAGCCACAACTTGAGCGTAAGCTGGAGCGCGCGGTGATAGTCGAGGCCATCTTTCTGTCGGACGAGCGCGGCGAGTTTGTCGAGCGTGGCACGATCGGTTTCGCTGGCGAAGCGGCGCAGATCGTCGAGTTCGGCAAACACCGCGTTGAGCGGGCCGCGCGATTCAAAAACGTGCAGCCAGAAATTTTCCGGGCCATCAAAAAACGGCGCGAGCCGCCGCGAGTAAAATTCCGCGAGGATGGGCGATTTCGCTTCCGCGCCCAGCGCAAGCGATTCAGCTTCGGTTTTCAGCGCATGACGGAGCGCGGGAATGTTTTCAAAAATGACCTCGCCGCCGCGCGTCGCCAGCCGGCGCGGCAGCACGCGGCTCAAAAACAAGCCGGCCACGCCGCTGCCGCTGACGAGCACGAACAGCCACGCGAGCGTGATCTCAAACCAGCCGTGCGGCAGGCGGAAATTCAGGTGGATGAGAAACAGCAGCGTCGTGAAAAAACCGAGGCAGATGTGGATTTGCAGCCACGTCTCCGATTTGCCGAGCGGCACGAACGGCAGTTTCTTCCGCGCGTTGTAAATCGTCAGCACGAACATCCCCGCGAGCAGCGCCCAGCCGGTAAGAAACGTGTAGTGCGGCAGCGCACCGAATTTCTGGCGCAGCCACAATGCCGCCGCTGATGCTGCCATCAGTGCGAGCACCCCGAAAACAAACTGTCGCCGGAAGCGGTTCATAACTTCAGCCATTTCGAGAGCGCGTCGAGATTGTTCAAGTTGATGCGTTCCAGCGCGCCGTGCGGACAGGCACTCTGGCAGGCGGGGCCGCCGTGATTTTCCACGCACAGGTCGCACTTCGTCGCCTTCGCGATGGGTTTCATTTCCTGATCCACGAGGAATTCTCCGCGCTCATCACGGACTTCGACCATGCGGATGGCGTCGTAGGGACAGTTGTTGAAACACGCCTTGCAGCCGATGCATGTCGCGGGATTGATGACGACCTGTCCGGCGAACGACTCGCGGTGGATCGCGCCGGTCGGGCAGCCGATCATGCAGACCGGGTCGGCGCAGTGCATGCAGGCGTTGGCGATCATCAGCCGCCCGGCGCTCGGTCCGTGGCGCAGGAAGCGCGGGTTGTTGTCGTGCGTCGAGGCGCAGGCGCGGACACAATCATCGCAGCGCGTGCAGCGGTCCAGGTCAATCACCATCGTCGCCGTGCCGTTGAAAAATCGGTTCTCGGTGAGAAATTCCAGAACTTCCGCGCCGACTTTTTCGCGCGCGGCGGTTCCGGGCGGCGTGGAATCATTTTCTTCCTTCGCGGTTCCCATCGGCGGCGGCAGTTCGTTCTTTGGCAGCGATGGCAGAACGATTTCTTCCATCACGCGCGTCGGCGCGATGAGCAAATGCGTGTAGCCGATGGCGCGGAGCGAGAATTGAAAATTCACCGCTGCGTCTTTGTTGCGCCAGTTGTGGGCGATTTCGTTCAGCCCAAAAATTTGGCCCGCGCCGATGTAATTCAGCGTGCGTTCGCCGCCGCCAAATTTCTGGCTGACGCGCGCGAATCCGGCGCGCAATAAAACAATTCCGTTGGGATAATCACCTTCGCCAATGATGACCGGTTCCTTTTCCGGGCGCACGCTGCCGGACTGTGCGAGGCGTTTGTATTCGCCCGACCAGTCGTAATCACCGAACGTCGCAAACTCCACTGCCTCGGCGACGCGGTCGAGCTGTTCCTTGTTCAAATATCGGAACAATGGCGTGGCGCGGAGATACGAGGCGAGCGCGCGTTCACGGTAAATCCGGTTGATGTGTGAACGGAGCGCGTCATCGTATTTCATCAGGTCGCGCAGACCCTGCCAGCGGATTTCCAGCAGCTCGGCGTCTTCGCTATCGGCAAAAATCGTGGATGTCCGTGCCATCCGGCTCAACGCGGCGATCTCGCCGAAAAATTCTCCGGCCGTCATCTCTGCCGTGCGGTGCTTGTCCAAAATGCGCGGAATATCTTGAAGAAAAACACGGACTTTATTGGCGTCCCGTCGCGCGCCAAGTCCAGCGTCCTGGCTGAGCCGTTTGCGTGGGAAAAATTCCGCCGGGCGCGAGGCGTTCCAAATTTGCGCGAGCGTGCGAAGAATTCCTTTTTTACCCGGTGCCTGGCGGCCAAGCAGTGACGGTGCCAGATCCGGCTTCAACACGACGCGCGCCGTGCCGCTTAAAATCAGGAACGCCGACGTGCCGTAGTCGCCCTGGCGCACGATGATTTCGCCTTTGCGAAATTTGAGGACGCGAGCGTCGTTGCGGAGGATTTCGCGGAGCGGCGTGCGTTTGGGAAACCTGTCCGCGGCCATGTCGCGGAACGGCGCGGTGGCGAGCAGCCGGTCCACCCCGGCGTCGGTCATGTCCGGGTCGAACGCGGCATCCCAGCGTTGCGGGCGTTCGAGGATGGTCGGGGCGGCGGGCATTTCAGGCGTCGAGCACGAGGTCGTTTTTCGGACGGCAGACGCAAGTGAGGCAGGAGCCCGCCTCCGGCTCGGCGTCGGGCTTTTTCAGGTAATCCACCGCGCCGGATTTGATGGCGACGACGCATGAGCCGCAACTGCCCGCGCAGCAGCCGGAATCAATCTTCACGCCCTGCGCGCCGGCAAATTCCAGAATGTTTCCCGCAGACGGCTCCCAGCGGACGGTTCTGTTCGAGCGCGCGAATGTGATGTTGATCTTGGCCAAGTGCGTGGTTTCCTCCGGCGTGGGCGCAACGGCTTTCTTTTTTACGGTCGCCGGGCCGAACGCCTCGAAATAAACGTCCTTGTCCGGCACGCCCCACGCTTCCAGGCCGTCGGTGAGGCTTTTCATGAACGCGCCGCTGCCGCAGAGGTAATACTCAAAATTATTCGACGGCAGCAGTTCCTTGAGCAGTTCGATGCTCACGCGGCCTTCGCGGTGAAAGTCGCGCCCCTTGATGTCTTTCTCACTTGGTTTGCTGTAACAGACGTTCAGGTGGATGTTGTCGTTTTCCGCGGCGAGCGTTTCGAGTTCGGCTTTGTGAATGTGTTCGCGCCGGTTGCGGACGCCGAAAAAAAACCACGCCTCCCGTTTCGAGCCGCTGGCGGCGATGGCGTTGGCCATGCTCAACATTGGCGTGATGCCGACGCCGCCGGCGATGAGCACGACGGGATTCGTCTTCGACATGTCGAGGCAGAAATGGCCGGTTGGCGCCTTGACGTTGAGGATGTCGCCTTCCCTGACCACGTCGCAGAAAAAGCTCGAACTTGCACCCGGCGGCAGATCAGGCCGGTCCGGCGGCGCCTTTTCCTTTTTGATGGTGACGCGGTAAAAGTCCTTTTGGTGCGGACAATCGGAAAGCGAATAGCACCGGACGAGCGGCTTGTCGCGGCCCGGCAAATCGAGCTGGAACGTGAGGTATTGCCCCGGCTTGAACGTTGGCAGCGCGCGGCCATCGTGCGGCTTCAAATAAAACGCGCAGACGTCGTCGCACTCGACGGTCTTTTTCGCCACGGTAAACTTGCGCAAACCGTTCCAGCCGGCCTGCGCCTGCTCGGCCTCGCGGCAGCGGAGCTTGGTTTCGTGCAACTGCGCCCGCAATTTTTCCAGCGCGACGCGTTGTTGCGCGCGTTCGGCATTGGCCCGGAGCAACGCGCGAAAAATTTCAATCACGAGCCAGATCAGCAATCCAGCCAGCAAAACCAGTCCGGCGGTGAAGCTTAAACTGCCTCCACTGGCGCTGCGCAGGGATTCAATTAGAGTTGCATTCACGCCGACTCTCCATTAACGAATTTGAAGCTGTGAGTAAAACAATTTATAGCCAGATCGCCGCGGGCCTGGTGCTCGGCCTCGCGGTGGCGCGCGGCGCGGACACGCCGTCGAAATTTCTCGGTGCGAATTCCTGCGCCAGCTCCAGCTGCCACGGCGGCGGCGGCGCGAGCCAGAACCAGTTTCTCGTGTGGTCTCTGAAGGATTTTCATTCGCAACGGCCCTTCGCCACCCTCGCCACCGCCCGCTCGAAACAAATCGCCGACACGCTCGGAATCAAGAACCCGGTGGCGGATTCGCGCTGCACCACATGCCACGCGCCGCTGCGTGCAGTTCCAGAAAATTTGCGCGGCGATAATTTCAATGTCAGCGAGGGCGTTTCCTGTGAAAGCTGCCACGGCCCGGCGGAAAACTGGCTGCGCGCCCACACGCGGACCGACTGGACGCGCGCCGACCGCACCGCCGCCGGAATGCGCGACCTGCAAAATCTTTACGTCCGCGCCAACGTCTGCGTCGCGTGCCACCAGAATGTTGACGCCGACATTCTCGCCGCCGGCCATCCCGAACTTGTTTTTGAACTCGACGGCCAGAGTGTCGCCGAGCCGAAACACTGGCCCGCGGAAAAAAATGGCAACGGCGCGCAGGCGTGGCTGGTCGGCCAGGCCGTCGCGCTGCGCGAGATGAGCTGGCAGCTCGCCAGCGAAAAGTCGCCGACGGAAAGCGAAATCAACCAATGGCGTGGTTTGGTCTGGCTGGTGAATCGAGCTGGCAAAATGGATCCGACATTGCCCGCCCCGCCGGACATCACTTTCAGGCCAAACGAAGAGAATTTCCGGCTCGTTCAAAAATGGGGCGATGCTCTGGCAATGACTGCCGCAAAAATTTCGTGGACGGAAAAACTGTCGCAAGAAACCCTGTCTGCGCTGGCAAATACTACGGCTGATTTCGGTGCGGGAATTTCCCAGCCAGTCAGTGCCCGCCGCGCCGGGCGTCTGGTGCTCGCGCTCGACCGGCTCGTCGCCGCGCTGCCGGAGTTGAAAAACAACAAGCCGGTGCAATCCGCGCTCGACCAATTGTTCAGACTCGCGCAGTCCATTCCTGATTTTGATTCCACAAAGTTCGCCGCAGCGCTGGCGGACTTTTCCCGCGCGCTGGCCCAGACCCATCCGGCGACGATTGCCAATTGACCGCCACATTTGCCAATTTATGCCGCGCGAAACCAAATCCGAAAGCCGCCCCAGCCGGGCGGAGGCCCAGCGATTGGCGGATCATAATGCTGGAAAGGAAAAGTGGCATTTCTGGGGACCGTATGTTTCCGAACGCCAGTGGGGAACGGTGCGCGAGGATTATTCGCCCTGCGGCACGGCGTGGGAGTATTTTCCGCACGACCACGCCCGCAGCCGCGCGTATCGCTGGGGCGAGGACGGCATCGCGGGCATCAGCGATGACAAGCAACGGCTTTGCCTCGCGCTGGCCATGTGGAACGGCAGGGACCCGATCTTGAAGGAGCGCCTCTTTGGCCTGACGAATGCGGAAGGCAATCACGGCGAGGATGTGAAGGAGCTGTATTACTACCTCGACGCCACGCCGACGCATTCGTATTTGAAAATGCTCTACAAATATCCGCAACGGGAATTCCCCTATGCGCAACTCGTGGAGGAAAACCGCCGGCGCGGGCAGGATGCGCCGGAATTTGAACTGCTCGACACGGGCATTTTTGATGACGACCGCTACTTCGACGTGTTCATTGAATACGCGAAGGCCGGGCCGGAGGATTTGCTCATGCGCGTCACCGTCCACAATCGCGGACCGGACGCGGCGGAAATTCATCTGCTGCCGCAATTGTGGTTTCGTAACTCATGGTCGTGGACCCTGGATTCTGTCCGGCCTGAGATTTCGCGATCCAACCGCGGCGTGGTGACGGCGAGACACGCTGAAATCGGCGACTACGGTCTTTACTCCGACGGCAAACCGGAAATTTTGTTTTGCGACAACGATACCAACGCCCGCCGTCTTTACGGACGGGACGGGGCCGCCGGTTATTTCAAGGATGCCTTTCATGAATACGTCGTCCACGGCAATCAAGCGGTGGTGAACCCGCAATGCTTCGGCACCAAGGTCGGCGTCCTGCACAAGCTCACGATTCCCGCGGGCGGCTCGAACGAGATTCGGCTGCGCCTTGTTAAAGTGGGGCAGGCGTCTCGCCTGACCAACGAACGCGCCAGCGCGAGCAATTCACGAAAAGCATCGTCCGCCTCGTTTCGCTCGATGCAGGCAGGCGAGACGCCTGCCCCACTTTCTTTTGCCGACTTCGATTCCGTCTTCACCCAACGCATCCAGGAAGCCGGCGATTTTTACGCGAAGTTGCAGGACGGAATTCCCTCCGCCGACGAACGCAGCATCCAGCGCCAGGCGTTCGCCGGAATGATTTGGAGCAAACAATTTTACGGTTATCAGGTGCGTGAGTGGTTGCAGGGCGATCCCGCCCAGCCGCCGCCGCCCGCCGGGCGCAAACACGGTCGCAACCACGAGTGGCTGAATCTCCACAACGCCTGCGTCATGTCCATGCCGGACAAGTGGGAATATCCGTGGTATGCCGCGTGGGACCTGGCGTTCCATTGCATCCCGCTGGCGTTGCTGGACGCAGCGTTCGCCAAGCATCAGCTCACGCAAATGACCCGCGAATGGTATATGCACCCGAACGGCCAGTTCCCCGCCTATGAGTGGGCGTTCGGCGACGTGAACCCGCCCGTCCACGCGTGGGCGACGTGGCGCGTGTTCCAGATTGACCGCAAGCATCGCCGCGAAACGAATCCGGACGACCATGGCGATCTGGAATTTCTCGAACGCGTCTATCACAAGCTGCTGCTGAATTTCACCTGGTGGGTCAACCGCAAGGACGCGCAGGGCCGCAACATTTTTCAGGGCGGCTTCCTCGGTCTCGACAACATTGGCGTGTTCGACCGCAGCACGCCGTTGCCGACCGGCGGTCACATCAATCAGGCCGACGGCACGAGCTGGATGGCGATGTATTGCCTGAACCTGTTGCGCATCGCACTTGAACTCGCGCAGCACAACAAGGTTTACGAGGACATCGCGTCGAAATTTCTCCAGCATTTCCTGGATATTGCGTCCGCCATCAACGGCGCGGGGGAGGGCGCGCTCGGCTTGTGGGACAACGAGGATGAATTTTATTACGACCACCTCTGCCTCCCCGACGGCCGGAACCAGCCGATGAAAGTCCGTTCGATGGTCGGGCTGATTCCCCTGTTTGCCGTTGAAGTCCTCGAACCGGCGCTGCTGAAAAAACTGCCCGGCTTCACCGAACGCATGGAGTGGTATCTCAATTTCCGTCCCGACCTCGCGAAGCTGGTTTCGCGCTGGCAGGAACATGCCGTCGGCGAACGCAGCCTGCTCTCGCTGCTGCGCGGCCACCGCATGAAATGCCTGCTCCGCCGGATGCTGGATGAAACCGAGTTTCTGGGAGACTACGGCATACGCGCCCTCTCGAAAATTCATGAGCAGCAGCCGTATCGCCTCGAATGCGGCGGCATGACGCACGAAGTCAGCTACTGGCCCGCGGAATCGCGCTCCGGCCTTTTCGGCGGAAACTCCAACTGGCGCGGGCCGATCTGGATGCCGATGAACTTCCTGCTCATCGAGTCGCTTCAAAAATTCCATCACTACTACGGCGACGATTTCAAGATCGAATGCCCCGCGGGTTCGGGAAAATTCACGACCATCAATGAAGTCGCCCTTGAAATTTCGCGCCGCCTCGCAAGGTTATTTCTAACAGGAAGCGACGGACAGCGCCCCGTGCTAAAATATCATCCCAAGCTCGCGGGCGACCCGCACTTCAAAGATTACGTGCTCTTCCACGAATACTTTCATGGTGACAATGGTCGCGGCGCGGGCGCATCGCATCAAACCGGCTGGAGCGGACTGATCGCCAAACTGCTGCAACCCCGAGCGTCTTGAAATCCCGGCGGTGTCCGGTGCTCCGCGTTGAGTTCAGTATTCCCCAACCTCGATGGGCCGCTCGCTCTCGATGGCGCGCAACCGCTCCGCCCAAGCCTTCAGGCTGGCTTGCCGTTCCTCATCGGAAACGCGCACTGGGGCATAGATGATGTTTGGCGCGAGAACGTCCCAGCCGGTGAAACGCAGAATCCCGCGTTGAATCGGACGCAGGATGGCGTGAATGTCCCCGTTCCAGCCGCCCTTTTGATACACCGACTCCGGTCCGCCGGTGGTCAGTGAAAGCAGGGCGCGTTTCCCTTTGAACACGCCGCTCTCATAAAACCGGTCACCGCCGTAAGTGCGGCCCATCGCAAAAACCCGGTCGGCCCAGCCTTTGAGGATTCCCGGCAGCCCGAACCACCAAAGCGGAAACTGCCAGATCATCAGGTCGCACGACTCCATCTTGCGCAACTCCATCTCCACGTCCGGCGCAAAGCCAACGGTCTCCGTGGCGTGCATCTCCTCAATCTGTTGTTTGAAAAAGTCGGGGTTCTTGACCGTGGTGAAATTGCGGCGGTCCGAAACGGGATCGAACTTCATGGCGTAAAGGTCCGATGCAGCCACGACATGGCCGGTTGCCCGCAGGGTGTCTTGCGCGGTGCGGAACAGAGTGCCGTTGAAACTCCCGGGTTCAGCGTGGGCGTAAACAATGAAAACATTCATGGTCCGATGCTGTCCGGTTCTCCATCAACTCTCAATCCTCAACCAGCCTCCAAACCAACAATTCTCCTTTGAAGGCGCGATCTGGGATAGCCGGGAGCAAAGGCGTCCAACCCGGCGGCGGCCTCGGCTTGCAGGTGCTTAAGCGCGTCCTCTTCGCCAAATCCGGCGAGCACGGGGCGGATATGCTGGCCGCGTTGCAGGATTGAAGAGCGCCACTATTGGCAATTCCAGCTTAAGGGGCTGTCAAATAACTTTGCGCCCTGCTGCGGTAGAAGGTCTTGGGATAATAAAACCGTCACGGAGCAACCCGTATGCGGTAGTAGCGGGTTTGGCCGTGGGTTGCGGCCCCCGGATCGAGATAGTTGGTCACCATTTCGCTCGAGCCGGGCATGGCAATCACGGAACTGGCATCAGAGAAAGCAGCGCCCAAGTCCGAGTTGGTCTGGACAACGTAGTGCTTGCCGCCGACGGCCGACCAGCTCACCCGAACATTGCCGTTGGTCAACGCCAGCGAGGTGATGGCAAGACGCGACGCGGCATTGGTCGGGTTGGTGCCGGCCAGATATTCCTGCAGGTTGCTCATCCCGTCGTGGTCGGGATCGGCATCTCCGTCGTCGGGGTTCAGGGGATCGAGGCCGTGAGCCTGTTCCCAGCCGTTGGGCATGCCGTCGCTGTCCGTGTCCTGCGCCGGGTCGATCTGGAGGGTCCGGTAAATCAGCGTGCCGCCGATATACATGAATTGCGCGCCGTCATTGGTGATGACCAGATTATCCACGATCAGTGTGCCGCCGGTGAGCAGGAATCCGCCGCCATACACCTCCAGTTCGGCATTGTGCGCCTGATTGGTGACTGCGATCAGGCCGTTGTCCAGCTCGACGAGATTGTTATAGTAGAGCGGATTGTATCCCACCCCCATGTAGGTGGTGGCGAAAACCGACCCGCCATCCACAAACATGGCGTTGTGCGAACCCATGTCGCCGATATAGAGCTCCTGATTGCGCCAGACACCGCCCGATTCCATGTAAACAGTGTTGTCGTTGCCTGAATCTTGTTCCCCCACTATGCCATAGTAATCAGTCACCAGCCCTCCATCACGAATCGTCAGGCTGTTGGTGGGGCCGGAATTGCCGACAAACACCACGGTGGAGTTGCTCCAGACCGAACCGGCACCGGTGACCAGCGCCTGATTGTCGATGCAGTTGACATCATATCCAACCGTGCCGTAGTCGTCGATGACCCGGCCGCTGTTGCTAATCACCAGACTGTTGCCGCTCCCGTAACATCCGACATACACATTGGTTCGGTTGAGCCAGACCGAATTGGTTCCCACGACCAAAATGCTGTTGTTGTCGCTGCCGCTGACCCGCCCCAGGTAACCGTAGCCGTTGATCACCCGGCCGCCGTTGCTGATCACCAGGCTGTTGCCCGAGCCAAAATCTCCGACGTAGAAGTCAGCACTGTTGGTCCAGATGGAATTGGTGCCCACGACCAGCGCGCTGTTGTTGTCGCTTCCGGGATTCGCCCCCACATATCCATCCGTGTCGATGACCCGGCCGCCATTGCTGATCGCCAGATAATTGACTGTGCCGTTCAGACCAACGAACATGTTGTCGGCACAGTTCAGGACCGAGCCGCCGCCCGTGATCAGGGCGCGGTTGCCGCTGCTGGTGGCATCCACTCCGAGGGCGCCGTCGTGGCTGGCTGCAAACGCACCGCCGGTGCTCATCGTCGCGCCGTTGCTGATGGTGAGGCTGCCGCCTGAGCCGTCAAAGCCGACGAACACGCTGTAGCTGTTCTGCCAGGAGGAGTTGGTGCCCGTGACCAGCACCGAGTTGTTGCCGCTGCCGGCCTCGTAGCTGATGTAGCAGAACTTGTCCGACACCGTGGCGCCGTTGGCGAGGGTGAACGAGTTGCTGTGGCCCTGGTTGCCGGTGTAAATGTAGCAGTTGACCGAAAAGCTCGAACCCGGCCCGGTCACCAGCGCGGAGTTGTTGTCGGCCCCGAGCCGGCCGAAATAGGCGTAATAGCCGAGCACCTGGCCGCCGTTGGTGACGACGAGACTGTTGCCCGAGCCGTTCGCGCCGAACGAAATCACCGAAGCCTCCGCCGAATCGTCCCAGAGCGAATTGGTGTCCGACACCCAGACCGAGTTGTTGGTGGCCCCGGGCCAGGTGCCGATGGTGGCGCTGTTGCAGACCACGTGGCCGCCCCGGTTGATGGTCAGCTTGTTGTTGCTGCCGCTGCCGCCCACCGTGCACATGGACGTGTTGTTCCAAAGCGAATTGGTGCCCGTTACCAGCGCGGTGTTGCCGCTGCTGGTGGACTGGGCGCCCAACTGTCCCCACGCATTGTTCACCCGGCCGCCATTGGTGATGACCAGGCTGTTGCCGGATCCCGACACACCCAGCATCAAATTGTTGGCGCAGTCCCAGATTGAATTCGTGCCGGTGACCAGGACCCGGTTGCTGCTGCTGCCGGCGTCGTTGGCAACGTATATCAACTGGCTGTTTGCGACGCGCCCGGCATTGGTGATGATCAGGGTGTTGACGCTGCCGGAATAACCGAGAAACAAATTGGCGTTGGTCCACACCGAGCCGGCGCCTGCAACCATCACAAAGTTGCTGACACTGGCCGGCAGGTAACCCACATAACTGTCGGCATTGGTCAGCACCCCGCCGTTCTTAATCAGCAGTGCATTGGCAAAAGTGTTTGAGCCGACGACATAGTTACCCGCCCATTTGTTGGTCGCTCCGTTGATGGTGTTGGTTTGATAATTGGAGGTGTATTGCGCGGCCGCCGGCTGAATTCCCGCCCATGTGCTCATGAGCAAAACAATCATCGAGAACTGGCGCTGGATTTGTTGCATGACAGTCAGACAACCTAGTCCACCCTGACGAACCGCGCGGGACGGGCAATATGATTGTGCGGGGGCCAGACTGGCGCAAGCCCAAAACCGCCCGATGGCAGGGCAAGTCCTGATGGCGGGTTGACTCCCAGACACTGCCCGTTTCCTTCAAAAAAACTGGTGTTCATTGGCTGAAACCACCGTCGCGGCGCAACGCGCCGCGCGATGGGGCTGAAAGGATAATTTGTCCTTGGTAAATGATGTCGTGTCCACAAGGTCGGCATCGAACCACTGCCCGCTCGAAATCCAAGCCTTTTGCCAAAATCATACAATACCACACCTCGCTACGACAAATCTTTCCATCAGATTGGCAAAGTTGCAATGCGCCTGACTAAACAAAATTGAGAATTTTGGGCTCTCAAGCGGACCATGGGACACGATATGCCCTCAGTTTTAAACAGGACAAATGTGTGGTGGTAGTAGGTGATCGATAAAATCGCCTGTTAATCCATGCAGAACGCTTCGTTGGACAATGTCGAAGAAAACGCTCAGGTCCTGACATCCTGCCAAAGCACATTGATTCCCTCTTCAATCCGGGCCGGGCAAAACTTTTCACCAACTTCGGTGCGAATGCACAGGGCATGTGGGTGGGCATGACTTATCAAAACACGATTTTCACCGCCCAGCTGATTCCGGTGCCGGTGCACCGCGCGAGCTTCAACGTGGTGATGGCGGATGGGCACGCCGAAACAAATCAGCCGTAATGAATTCCAGCAGCCCGGCGGGCCGGCGGTGCCCCTCCAGAACGATTCCAGACAGAATTGGTGGCGGAACGGAGCCGTGGCGTTATTGCCGTGAGCAGGAAAAGTGGCGGGTGGTAAATGTCTTGTGAAAAGTCATCAGTGAACGGTGTCTTCAACCTCGGCTTGGCCTAAAGCGCAGGACTTGCTATCATCGTCGCTGAAATGACCGATTGTAATCTCCAACGCACGGGGCATCGTCTTGTGGTGTGGCAGGTGCGTTACTTTCCGCTTGCCACTCGCCCCTCGTCACTCGCCCCTGCATGAGCTGGGTCACCATCATTTGGTCCATGATCGTCGCTGTGAGCGCCACACTGGCGACGATCTATTTGCTGATCTGGTTTCGGGAGCGACGTTCGTGGGCTTATCTGTGTTTCTTTGTCCTGGCGGTCGGAGTGATCGGGATGGCAGCGGGGGAGTTCGGTGCCATGCATGCGAAGTCGCCGGCAGAATACGGGATGGCGGTCCGGTGGGGGCATTTTGCGTATGGGTTTATCGCCGTGGGCAGCCTGGGGTTTGTGCATTTCTACTTTGGCACAGGAAAAGGATGGCTGCTCGTGGCGGCGCTCGGTTTGCGGCTACTGGCGGTGGTGCTGAACTTCAGCACCGGACTTAACCTGCATATCGGCTCCATCCAAAGCTTGCAGCAGATCAATTTACTTGGTGAGCCGGTGTCCATGCTCGGCGAGTGGACACCCAATCCGTGGGTGCGGCTTGGGCAGTGCGCGGCGCTGGTGCAGGTTGTTTATGTGGTGGATGCTTCCCTCCGGCTGTGGCGCACCGGCGCGCGTGAATCACGAAGACGCGCGCTAATCGTGGGCGGAACGTTGGCGTTCTTCATCCTCTTCTCGTCGGCACAAGCTGGATTGGTGGCGGAGGGGGTGCTGCGGATGCCGATCATCGTGAGCTTTCCCTTCCTCGCCGTGTTGCTGGCCATGGGCTACGAGTTGAGCCGCGACGCGCTGCGCGCCGCGCAACTGGGGCGGGAGTTGCGGGAGAGCGAGCAGCAGATGGCCCTAGCCACCGAGGCGGCGAATCTCGGCATTTGGATTCGGGATCTTACGCGGAACGAAATCTGGGCGAGCAACCGCTGGCGCGTCCTGTTCGGCTTCACGCCAGCGGAGCGGCTAAATCTCGATAAGTTTCTGCAACGGCTCCATCCCGACGACCGTGAAATTTTTCAACAAGCCGTGGCGAAGGCGACCAGTGGAGACGGCCGCTATGAGGCGGAATTCCGCGTGGTGATGCCGGATGGCAGGTTGCGTTGGATCGCCTCGCGCGGTCGTGTCGAGTTGAACCGCGCTGGCAAGCCGGTCCGCGTGCGCGGCGTGTCCATGGACATCACCGAGCGTAAGCGGACGGAAGAAGCCAGCCGTAACGAGCATGAATTGATGGCGGCTATGTTCAACAGCGTGCCGGGTTTGCTTTATCTTTATACCGAAGACGGGCAGATCGTCCGATGGAACAAGCAGCATGAGGAGATGACGGGATTCACGGCCGAGGAGCTGCTGAATCGTCGCGCGGGAGATTGGTATGACGAAGAGGACCGGATCACGTTTGACAGGGCAATTCGCACGATATTTTCCGAAGGGTATGCCGAGGCCGAGATGAAATTGATACACAAAAATGGGGAGAAGGTGCCGTATTTCCTTACCGGTTCGAAGGTGATCATTGATGGGAAGCCTCATTTGGTCGGTATCGCCATCGATATTTCCGCACGCAAGAAGGCGGAAGCGTTGCTGCGCGAGAGCGAAGAGCGGATGACCCTGGCCGCGGAGGCGGCGGGGTTTGGCGTTTGGATGTGGAGCATCCCGGGCAACCAAGTCTGGGGTTCGGAGCGGTGGCTACGCCTGTTCGAGTTCTCATCCGATGCGGCCATCAGCTTTGAAATGATCATGCAGCGGATTCATCCGGATGACCGCGAGCGGGTGGAGCGCGAGGTGCGGCGCGCGTTGGATGACCGGGCCAACTACGCGGGGGAATACCGCGTGATTCTGCCGGATGGCACCCAGCGCTGGATCGCGGCCCGGGGCCGGATGCATTCGGACACGCACGGAAAGCCGGACCGGATGATGGGCGCGGCGATTGACGTCACCGAGCGCAAGCAGGCCGAGGCCGAGGCGCTGCGGCAGCGGGCGGAACTGGCGCACGTCGCCCGCGTCTCCACGATGGGCGAACTCGCCGCATCGGTGGCGCACGAATTAAACCAGCCGCTGGGCGCCATCCTCGCCAATGCCGAGGCGGCGGAATTGTTCCTGAATCAAAACCCGCCGGCGCTGGATGAGCTGCGTGACATCCTCACCGACATTCGCAAGGACGATGAGCGTGCCAGCGAAGTGATCCGCCGGATGCGCGCCCTGCTCCGCAAACACGAACTGGAGCTGCAGCCGCTCGAAATCAACTCGGTGGTGGAAGACGTGCTGCAGGTGGTGAGCGGCGACGCCGCGCTTCGCAATATGGCCATCAGTGCCGACCTCGCGCCGGGCCTGCCGAAAACTCTGGGTGACCGCATCCACTTGCAGCAAGTCCTGCTCAACCTCATTCTCAACGCCATGGATGCCATGGCCGGAGAACCGCGCGAACGTCGGCGGGTCTCGCTCCGCACGCGCTTGAGCACCGACGGCCTAGTGGAAATCGCCGTGGTGGATTCGGGTCACGGCATTGCGCCAGACAAGCTGTCGCACGTGTTCGAGCCATTCTACACGACCAAGCCCAGCGGAATGGGCATGGGGCTTTCGATTTCCCGCACCATCATCGCGGCGCATCACGGGCGCATTACGGCGGAGAACAATTCAACCGGCGGCGCAACGTTCCGCGTCACGCTACCGGCCGCGGGGGAAGCAAGTAAACAGTAATCAGCAATCGGTGATCAGTGACTTATGGGCGCGAGTGATTTGCTGGCAATTAACCGGCCAATTGGTATATTGGGCAATGAAAATGGATGACCGAACACTGATCACATTTTGCCGATGACTCCTTCGCTACATGCCAGCGGCCCCCGACCAACAGCCACAATTCACGTCGTGGACGATGACGCCTCGTTCCGGACGGCCATCTCGCGTCTGGTGCGCGCGGGCGGGCATGAAGTGCGGGGTTATCCTTCCGCCGTGGAGTTCCTCGCGGCCGCGGTCGGCACCACGCCCGGCTGCGTCCTGGTGGACCTGCACATGCCCGGGCCAAGCGGGTTGGATTTGCAGCAGGCGCTGGCCAAAGCCGAGCATCCATTGCCCGTTATTTTCCTCACCGGCCACGGTGACATTCCGATTTCGGTGCAGGCGATGCGCGGCGGCGCGGAGGATTTCCTCACCAAGCCGGTGAAGAAGGACCGGCTGTTCGCCGCGATCGAGCGGGCGCTGGCGCGCGACGCGCAGGAACGCGCGCAACGCGCCCGCCGCCGTGAACTGCGCGCCCGCTTCGACACGCTCACGCCGCGCGAGCGCGAGGTGCTGGCGCACGTCGTCACCGGCCAGTTGAACAAGCAGATTGCCGGCGACCTCGACGCCAGCGAACGCACCATCAAGGCGCACCGGGCCAACCTCATGGCCAAACTCGAAATCCACTCGGTGGCGGAGCTGGTGCGGCTGGCGCAAGAGGCGGGAATCATCGGCCAGTGACGGGTGGCGGGTGGCAAGTGGCGAGTGATACCAATTCCCGGTAATAACCGGCACATATCCCAGACGGTAGGGCCGTGCTGCTGCGCGGCCAGCATCCCCGGCGGCGCAGCAGCGCCGCCCTACCATTGAACTGATTGTCTCCGGGAATTGGTATGAGGTGATGTCTTTCGGCCACTTGCCACCCGCCATCCGCCTTGCACCAAAGGACAATAGGCAGCTTCCCCACGACGGCGCTAGTCTCATCCCCTGACTCCCAAGTCGGATTGGAACCGGATGAGCAAAAACAAAATCTATGTCGCGGTCGTGGATGACGATGAAAGTTTCGCCCGTGCGCTTGGCCGTGTGCTCCGCGCCTCGGAATTTGATGTCCGCACGTTTCCTTCCGGCGAGGCTTTCCTAGCTCCAAATACGTTCCCGCCACCCGACTGCCTGGTGCTCGACATCCAGCTCGGCGGCATGTCCGGCGTGGAACTACAGCAACGGCTGCATGAACTGGGCGACCAGACGCCGATCATTTTTGTCACCGCGCACGACGCGCCGGAAGTTCGCACGGAGGCCGTGCAGGCCGGCTGCGTCGCTTACCTGCGCAAACCGGTGGCCAGCCGCGCTCTGCTGGAAGCCGTGGCCAGGGCGCTGCTTCCCGGTGATCAAACCATTTCCTCTTAAATAAACAAACAAACAACATCATGAAAACAAAACTCAAACTGCTCGCGCTCGCCTGCGGGCTGGCGTTCACCACCACATCAACGCTGTTCGCGCAGGACGCGGCGGCCGACGCCAAAGCCGCCGAGGCCGAGCTCGCCAAGAAACTCGCGAACCCCGTCGCCAGCCTCATCAGCGTGCCCATCCAGAACAATTGGGACTTCGGCATCGGCCCGGCCAACGCCATGCGTTACACAGCCAACATCCAGCCGGTGATTCCGTTCACGCTGAACACGAACTGGAATCTCATCACGCGCACCATCATCCCGGTCATCTACGCCGAGTCCACCGGACCCGGCGTCAGCGACAAGGCCGGCCTTGGTGACATTGTGCAAAGCTTTTGGCTCTCGCCCAAGGCGCCGACGGACAGCGGCTGGATTTGGGGCGCGGGCACGGTGTTGCTCTGGCCCTCCTCCACCGACGATGCCCTCGGCGTTGGCAAACTCGGCGCGGGTCCGACCGCGCTCGCGTTGAAGCAGGTGAACGGCTGGACCTACGGGGCGCTGTTCAATCACATCTGGTCCTACGCCGGCCAGGGCAGCAACCCCGACGTGAACGCCACGTTCCTCCAGCCGTTTGTTTCCTTCACCACCAAATCTTTTACCACCTACGGTCTGAACACCGAGTCCACCTACGACTGGTCGCACAGCCAGTGGACCGTGCCGTTGAACGCGAGCGTCAGCCAGCTCGTGAAGCTCGGCGGCAAGCCGGTGCAGTTCCAGATCGGCGCGAGGTATTACGCCGAGAAACCCGACGGCGGCCCCGAGTGGGGCCTGCGTTTCACCGTCACGTTCCTATTTCCAAAGTGAGAGAAATGATAACTGACAACTGACCACTTACCAACACCACTGATTACTTAAGCTATGAAAACGAAAATCTCAACGCTAGGCCTCGCGGCACTCCTGCCGGCGGCAATACTGGCTGTCACTTCCTGCACTACCGAACACGTGGTTACTAAAGGCCCTGACTTGATCGCGTTTAAGGTCGGCACGCCCGGCGGGGTCATGGTGAATACCTACAAGGAAACCGCCACGGTGACGGCCATTGACCGGGCCACCCGCGAAGTGACGTTGGTCACCAAAGACGGCACCAAGTCCATCGTCAAAGCCGGACCGGAGGTCGCCAACTTCGCGCAGATTGAGGTGGGTGATCGGGTCAAGGCCACCGTGACAGACCAGGTGGTGATCTTCGTGCGCAAGCCGGGTGAACCGTCGGGTGATGGCGCCTCCGGCGTCGTTGCCCTCGCTCCGTTGGGCGAGAAACCCGGTGGCTTGTTGGCTGACACGGTGGAGATCACCGCCAGGGTCAAGTCCGTGGATTTGAAGCGCCACAGGGCCACGCTCCAATTGCCGGATGGCACCAGCAAAACCTTCGACGTCCGCCCGGACGTGGATTTGACGAAAGAAACCGTGGGCACCGACGTGGTGATTTGCACCACCGAGGCCGTGGCCGTTTCGGTCGAGAAACCATGAACCCCCTTCCCATCCATACTCGGCGCGGCGGAGCCGCCATCAAAGCTGCCCGGACTTCCAGTCTGGCGCTGGCGATGATGGCCGCTCTCAATGTGTGGTGGGTTGGATCGCAACCGGCGGAAGCGCAATTGAAGCTGCCCCAACTGACGGCCCCGGTCTTTGGCCCGACCATTCCCAACCCGGCTCCCGCGCCCGGTCCCGCGCCCGAGGGCATGGTGTGGATTCCCGGCGGGGAATTTTCGATGGGCTGCGTAACGCCCTCCGAAGGCGTCTGCACCATGGCCACGATGAACTCCGTGAACGACGCGCAGCCCGTCCACCGCGTTTATGTGGACGGCTTCTGGATGGACACCAACGATGTGACCAACGAGAAGTTTGAAAAATTCGTCAAGGCCACCGGCTACGTCACCGTGGCGGAGATCGCGCCTACGAAGGAGCAGTTTCCCACCGCGCCGCCGGAGAATCTGGTGGCCGGCTCCACGGTGTTCACTCCCACAACGAACGCTGTGCCGTTGAACGATTATTTCCAGTGGTGGCGTTATGTGCATGGCGCGAACTGGCGGCATCCTTCCGGGCCGGACAGCGACATCAAAGGCAGGGGAAATTACCCCGTGGTGCAAATCGCCTACGCCGACGCCGTGGCCTACGCGAAGTGGGCCGGCAGGCGGCTGCCGACGGAGTCGGAATGGGAATTCGCCGCGCGCGGCGGGCTCTCCGGCAAAACTTATTTTTGGGGAGATGGATTTAAACCCGGCGGTAAATGGATGGCGAACATTTACACGGGCCAGTTTCCGGTGCAGGACACGGGCGAAGATGGTTACGCGGGACTCGCGCCGGCCGGACAATTTCCGCCGAACGGCTACGGGCTTTTCGACATGGCCGGCAACGTCTGGCAATGGTGCAGCGACTGGTATCGGCCCGACACTTACGCGCGGCTCAAACTGGCCGGCGGCGACGCCGTGGTGCGCAATCCCAGCGGCCCGTCCGCCAGCTACAGTCCCGGCGATGACCAGCCCCAGCGGGTGCAGCGCGGCGGCTCGTTCCTTTGCACCGACCAGTATTGCACCCGTTACATGATGGGCACGCGCGGCAAGGGGGACGTGGACACCGGCAGCAATCACCTCGGCTTCCGTTGCGTGCAGGACCCAAGCCCGGCTGGAAAGGAGCCGGCGGCAAAATGAATTCCACCCTCTCCAATTCCTCCGCGCCTTCAGCCGGCTTCAAGCCGGTCGAATCCGGCAGCCTGCCCCGGCCGGTGGACAAATATGACGCGCCTTCGCTGCTCGGCAACCAGGCCCGTCGCCGGTTCCACGTCATGATCAAGCCCGGCAGCTCCACCTGCAATCTCGATTGCGATTACTGTTTTTATTTGAGCAAGGCCCAGCTCCCCGGCGGCCCCGGCGTCGGCCGGATGTCCGACGAAACGCTCGAGAAATTCATCCAGCAATACATCGCTGGCGTGACCGGGCCGGAAGTGGTGTTTTCATGGCAGGGCGGCGAGCCGACGCTGATGGGCCTGGATTTCTTCCGGAAGGTTGTCGCGCTTGAGAAGAAATACGCGAAGCCATTCCAGAAGATCGAAAATGACCTGCAGACCAACGGAACGCTGATCACCGAGGAATGGTGCGCGTTCCTGAAGGAGAACCGGTTCCTGGTCGGCTTGAGCATTGACGGTCCGAGGGAGATTCATGACCGCTACCGCGTCACCAAGGGCCGGAAACCCACGTTCGACAAGGTTTTCAACACGGTCAAACTCTTCAAGCAATTCGGCGTCCCATTCAACACGCTCACCTGCGTCAACCGGTTCAATGCCCGCAAGCCGCTCGATGTTTACCGCTTTCTCCGGAATGAAGTCGGCTCCACCTACATGCAGTTTATTCCCATCGTCGAATACAAGGGCTTCGAGAAAACCGCGCCGCACAAATGGAACAACGACGCCCTGCCGCGCGACGGCGATCCCGAAGCCCGGCCCGGCCATCCCGATTCCCTCGTGACCGACTGGACGGTGGACCCGGACGACTGGGGATATTTCCTGTGCAAGGTTTTTGACGAATGGCGCAAAAAAGATTTCGGCCGGGTCCTGGTCAATCATTTTGAGACGCTCGTGTCCCAGCACATGGGCCTCGGTTCGCAGCTCTGCATCTACGGCGAGTTTTGCGGCAAGGGCATGGCGGTGGAACACGATGGCGGCGTTTACTCCTGCGACCACTATGTCTATCCCGAGTATCGCCTGGGTAACATCAGCGGCAGCGCGCTCGACTCCCAGGCCTTTTCCCGCACGCAGGTGAAATTCGGTTACGCCAAGAACGAGACCCTGCCGCAGTATTGCCGCCAATGTCCGTTTCTCTCGGATTGCTGGGGCGAATGCCCGAAGAACCGGATCATCCGCACGCCGGACGGCGAGCCGGGGCTGAATTATCTCTGCCGCGGCTTCAAGCAATACTTCGCGCACGCCATTCCTGAGGTGGAGCGCATTTGCGCGGACTTGCGCAAGCATCCCCTGCAACCCCGGAGGCGCATGTGAACCGCCACTCAACAAAAATTTGCCCATCGCAGACCGAACCAAACCGAGCGACGGACAGAAATGCAGTAAAACAACAACACAGCAGTAGACAAACCAAAGGAAAAATATGACACGAAGCAACCTGATCAAATACGGTCTGACCGTGCTGACCGCTTCGACGGCGCTTATGGGCGTCGGCGGAACGGCGCGAGCGGCAGACGCAAAGAAACCAAACATAGTAATCATCTGGGGCGACGACATCGGCCAGACTGACATCAGCGCCTACTCGATGGGATTGATGGGCTTTCATACGCCCAACATTGATCGCGTCGCGAAGGAAGGCGTGATCTTCACGGACTACTACGCCGAGCAGAGCTGCACGGCGGGGCGCTCCTCGTTCATCACCGGCCAGTGCGGCTTGCGCACCGGCAACACCAAGGTCGGCCTGCCCGGCGCAGCGCAGGGACTCCAAGCCCGCGACGTAACCATTGCCCAATTGCTCAAGGCGCAGGGCTATGCCACCGGCCAGTTCGGCAAAAACCATCTGGGCGACCGGAATGAATTCCTGCCCACCGTCCACGGGTTCGATGAGTTCTACGGCGCGCTCTACCATCTGAACGCCTCGGAAGAACCGGAACAGCCGGACTTTCCGAAAGCGCCGAATTACCCGAACTTCCTCGCCAACTACGGCCCGCGCGGCGTGATTGACTGCAAGGCCACGACCGTGGACGACGCGACGGTGGACCCGCGCTTCGGCAAGGTCGGCAAGCAGACCATCGTGGACACCGGCGCACTGACCAAGAAGCGCATGGAGACCATTGATGACGACTTCGCCGCCCGCTCGGTGGATTTCCTCAAGCGCGAGGTCGCGGCCGGCAAGCCGGTGTTCCTCTGGGTGAACTTCACGCACATGCACTTCCGCACCCATGTGAAGCCCGAGAGCTTGGGCCAGTCAGGCCAATGGCAGGACGAATACCATGACGCGATGATTGACCACGACAAGAACGTGGGCACGGTGCTCAAGGCTTTGGATGACCTGGGCATTGCCGACAACACGCTGGTCATGTATTCCACCGACAACGGCCCGCACATGAATAGCTGGCCGGATGCCGCGATGACGCCCTTCCGCAGCGAGAAGAACTCGAACTGGGAAGGTGCTTACCGCGTGCCCTGCATGATTAAATGGCCGGGTCACATCCCCGCCGGCACGGTTAACAACGACATTGTGTCGCATCTCGACATGCTGCCCACGATCCTCGCGGCGGCGGGCGTTCCCGACGTGAAAGAGCAGCTCCTGAAAGGCATGAAAGTCGGCGACACGACCTTCAAGGTGCATCTCGACGGTTATAACCAACTACCGCTGCTCACCGGCCAGACCAAGGTGGATCCGCGCAAGGAGTTCTTCTACTTCAACGACGACAGCGACCTGGTCGCGCTGCGTTATGACAACTGGAAGATCGTCTTCATGGAACAGAAGGAAGTGGGCACGTTTACGATTTGGAGCACGCCGTTTGTCACCCTGCGCGTGCCGAAGATCTTCAACCTGCGCACCGACCCCTACGAGCGCGCCGACATCACGTCGAACACCTATTACGACTGGTTGCTCAACCATGCGTTTCTCTTCGTGCCGGCGCAGGCCATCGTCGGCCAGTTCATTGGCACGTTCCAGGAATTCCCGCCGAGCCAGAAGGCCGGCAGCTTCAGCCTGGACCAGGTCATGGACAAGCTGACGCAAGGCGCGACGGGCAAAGACTAACGCCTCGCTTGTGAAACACGCGGGCTATTCTCGTTCCTCGGGAATGGCCCGCGACTTCACCAGCGAACAATCAAACAAAACAACAAATACGACCATGAAAACAAAAACCATCCTCGGCGTCCTCGGCCTGTTCCTGGCCTTTGCCTCCGCGCTGCAAGCGCAGCAGTTTGTGCGGCCATATCCACAGCCATATCCACAGCCGTATACGCAGCCGTATCCCCAGCCGGTGGCACAGCCGTATCCACAGCCGTTGGTGCAGGAGCCAGCGGGAGCACCGCGGTTCGAGATATCGCCCTTTTACGGCTACCGGTTTGGCGGCGCGGTGCAGAATCCGCGCACCGGCCGGACCTATGGATTCCGGGATTCGGAAGCCTACGGATTGTTTCTCGATGTGGCCCCGAGGCCGAACTGGCCAGCAAAACTCGAATTGCTCTGGAGCCGGCAGGACACCAGCGTGGACCTGCACGGCCTGGCCGGGTTGGGCAGGGTGAACCTGACCATTGACGAGATTCAGATTGGCGGCAGCTTGGAAAGGGGCGGCCGGCATCTCCGCGAGTATGTGTCGCTGCTGGCCGGGGCCACGTATTACTCAACGGACGGCTACGGGTCGGACACCCGGCTCAGCCTGGGGGTTGGCGGAGGAGTGAAGTATTTTCTCACCCGCAACCTGGCGCTCCGGGCCGACCTTCGCGGCTTTTGCACCATCGTGGATTCATCGGGCGCCCTCATTTCCAGCGGCGGCGGAACGACGGTTGCCTTCTATGGCACCGCCATGTGGCAGGGACAGGCCACGGTGGGCGTGACCCTGGCATTTTAGCGCGCAGCCATGAACCGGACCGAAAATTCAACAGCGAATCAAACAAAATGAAATGAAATGCACATTGGATCAATTTAGTTCCCGCCCAAGCTCCAGAGGGCTGGAGCACTCCAAGACACTGCGCGTGGTTCATGCGTCGTGGCGGGCGCGGAGCGTCTTGGACTGCGGTGGCCCTCCACCGCTTTTCCCACGCATCGCCGTCAAGCACGCCAGGGTTTAATCGAAACCCGATCACCAAAGAAAAATATGAAAACCATGCGCAGCCTCATTGCCGTGCTGGTGATTACCTTCGCCAGCGTCACCATCGCCCGCGCCGCCGACCCGTTGCCCTCTTGGAACGACGGCAAGGCCAGGCAGTCCATCATCAACTTCGTCACGAAAGTCACGACACCTGGCACGCCGGATTTCGTGCCGGTCGCCGAGCGCATCGCCACGTTCGACAACGACGGCACGCTCTGGTGCGAGCAGCCACTGCCGGTTCAACTTTACTTCGCGCTCGACCGCGTGAAGGCGCTCGCGCCGCAGCATCCCGAATGGAAAACCAAAGAACCGTTCGCCTCGCTGCTCAAGGGCGATTTGAAAACCGCGCTCGCCGGTGGCGACCACGCGCTCCTCGAACTCGTCATGGCTACGCACACGGGCATGAACACGGTGGAGTTTGAAAAGATTGTGAAGGATTGGATTGCCACCGCGAAACATCCCAAGACCGGCAAGCTCTACACCGAAATGGTTTATCAGCCGATGCTCGAAGTGCTCGCCTACCTGCGCGCGAATGGTTTCAAGAACTTCATCGTGTCGGGCGGCGGCATTGAGTTCATGCGCCCATGGACGGAAGCGGTTTACGGCATCCCGCCGGAACAAGTCGTCGGCAGCAGCGTGAAGACGAAGTTTGAAATACGGGACGGAAAGCCGGTGATCGTGCGGCTGGAGGAGTTCGACTTCAACGACGACAAAGCCGGCAAGCCCGTCGCCATCAACCAACACATCGGCCGCCGGCCCATCGCCGCGTTTGGCAATTCACGGGGTGACCAGGAGATGTTGGAATACACGCAGGGCGGCCAGGGTGCGCATTTCGAGCTGATGGTGCTGCATGACGATGCGGCGCGCGAATACGCCTACGGTCCGGCGCAAGGATTACCGGACGTCAAGCTGGGCGCGTTCACGCAGGCGGTTTACAACGAAGCGCAGAAAGCGGGCTGGACCGTGGTCAGCATGAAGGGTGATTGGAAACAGATATTCCCAGCCGAAAAGAAATGAACCGAATTGACCAAACCAAACTCCGGCAGAAATGATCACTATTCACTGAACCGGAACAAACCGAGCAAACATATGAACGACGATCGACAACTGACGATTCACTTCAACAACGGCACCAAGATGGATGTGACGTTTCCAACCCAGATCAAGAATTCGACGGCGGCCGTGCTGGAATCCATGAAGAAAGCCATGGAGTCTGACAAGCTGATCATCGAGGCAGAAGGGAAGCTCGTCGTCATCCCCTGGGGCAGCATCAAACATGTTGAAATGACCCCGGCACCCCCGGCGGTTCCATTCGGGTCCATCAAGGGGGCGCGCATTAGCCAATGAGATTCGGCAACACAACCATGAAAACCATCCGCACACAAAGCCTCCTCGTCTCCGCGCTCGTTGGTGCGCTGGCATTGACGTGCGCGCCGAACGCACGCGCGCAGTCGGAAGAATCCGATCCGGCCCCGGCACTCGGCGAATTTGAAGCCGCACCGCTGCCGCCGCCGGAGAAACCGTTTCTGATCCCCGACGTGCCGCAGTCCTTTGTGGACCAGACGCAAATCAAGGAGCGCTGGATCACGCTCAAGGTGGGAGTGGTAACGCTCGCCGATTACACGGCTTTCAATCAGGACAGCGCCAGCATCGGGCAGGTTGGCAAACAGACGGACCAGTGGGAGGCCCGCGCCGCGCGGCTGATGTTTCGCGGCACGATCGGAACCGACTACAAGTTCAACTACCTCGTGGCCGGCGAATACAAGGGCTTCGAGACCGAGCCGGGTGAACTGTGGCAATTGACGGACGTCTCCCTGACGTTTCCCATCGGCGGCCCCGCGAACAAACTCACGGTGGGCAAAACCAAGGAGACGTTCGCCTACGAAATGGTGGGCGACGCGGCCAACCTGCCGCAGCAGGAGCGTATCCTGACGCCGTTCTTCGTCTCGCGCAACATCGGCGTGAAGATGACCCACGTTTTCGGCGCGGACCAGCGGATGACGCTGGCCTATGGCATTTTCAACGACTGGTGGGTGACGGGCGATTCCGCGGCCGACAGCGGCACGGATCTCTCGGCGCGTTTTACCGGACTCGTTTGGGACCGGCCAGACGGCAAACGCTTTCTGCACCTCGGCGTTTCCGGGCGCTACGCTGGCGCGGACAACAACACGATGCGCTACAAGGGCCGCCCGGAATCCAATGTCAGTGATAATTACGTGGACACGGGCAATCTGGCCGGCGACCACGCGTGGCATCTTGGTCTGGAGGCGTTGTGGAACGAAGGCCCGTTCTCGGTGCTCGCCGAATACAACCGCGCCTGGGTGAGTTCTGCCGCGTCGGGCAACCCGGAATTTTACGGTTATTACATCACGGGCAGCTGGATTCTCACCGGCGAAACGCGGCCTTACGACCGCACCGTGGGCTACGCGCGCCGCGTCATGCCGGCGGGCCGCTGGGGCGCGCCCGAACTCGTCGCGCGCTTTTCGCATGAGAATTTTGACGACGGGATGGTCTCGGGCGGCAAGATGGACAAGACCTATCTCGGCATCAACTGGTGGGCGACGCGGCGCTGGAAAGTCGGCTTCGGCTGGGGCCACACCTGGCTGGATCGTTTTGGCACGACCGGCGTGACCGACAGTTTTCAAACGCGCATCCAATGGATTTATTGAGCCATGAAAACCAAAACTCAACAGGTGCAAGCCGATAGTGGCAGGTGGCACTGACCCGATGAAGCGCATTCTCAAATTTTTGCGGACGACGCTCGTGGGCGGCCTCCTGTTTCTCGTGCCGATTGTGGTGCTGGGCATCGTCCTCGGCAAGGCGCTGGCCCTCGCGCACAAAATCGTTGATCCGCTGGCGGAGCACCTCCCCGTCGAGTCGGTCATCGGCCTGCGGACGCCGATGCTGCTGGCCGGCGGCGTAATCGTGCTGTTCTGTTTTCTCGCCGGGTTTTTTGCGCGGACGATGCTTGCCCGGAAGCTCGTCAGCGGGCTGGAGGGAGCGGTGCTTTCGAACGTGCCCGGTTACGAGTTCCTCAAGCGCATGGGCGAGAGCATGCTGGGCGTCGAAAAGGAGGGGTCTTTTCCGGTCGTGGTCGTGCGTTTCGACGACGTCTCGCAAATCGGTTTCCGGATTGAAGTGCTGGAGAACGGCCTCGTCGTGGTGTTTGTCCCCGGGGTGCCCAATGCCAATGCCGGTGAAGTCTATTTGTTGCCTCCCGACCGGGTCTCGCCGGTCGGAGTCCAGCCGGCCCGGATGTTGAAATGCCTGAAACGACTTGGAATGGGATCCGACGCGCTGTTGCGCGGTTTCCCCATCAGTGCGGCCTCCGCGAAACAGAGCATGAACCAGCCGGGTTCCGAAAAACAAAATCATCAATCATAACCATGCCGATTGAACTTCAAATCATCCACGCCAGGGAATTTATCCGTCTTGGGGCGCATGGCCATTTTGACCTGGAGGCCAGCAAGTCGGTGCTGGCGCAACTGGCGGCCGCCTGCTGGAAACGGGGAATCAACCAGGCGTTGCTGGATGTGCGGGCATTGCATCCGGGGGTGAAGCCGGTGTTCACACCGAAAGATTTGGTGACGCTCGTGAACACGTTCCGCGAAGTTGGCTTCACGCACCAGCAGCGGCTGGCCGTGCTATACGCTGCCGACCCGCACCGTCGCGCCCGGCTGTTCGCCTCCATCGCCAAACAACACGGCTGGAGTGTGCAGGCGTTTGATGGTTTCGAGGAAGCCATCATCTGGCTGGCCGGTGCCGGACCGGAATCATCCGAGGTGGAAATTGAACATACCCCCAGGGCAAAAAAAGTTCAGGTGCGCAAACGCAAGATTATGAAGACTTCAGCCAAACCAGCCGTCCAGCCAACGATTCAAATAAAATCAAGCACCGGCCCACGGCGTGATACCGCCAAATTTAAGAGCCCTAAAAGGCAAACGGCTTCCGCCCGTGCCACCCTGGCAATCATGGCCTTTGCCGTGATGGCGGCACTGGCCCGGCAGACCACGGAAGCGCAGCCGGTCGTGCCGCCGCAGGCAATTGCGCAATTCCAGCACGTCGTCGGCAGCCGGGTTGAGGCGGTGACGATTCTTGGCGGCGATTACGGAGCGGCGGGCGGAATTTACACTTTCCGCGGCGGCGAAGTCGCCAACTTGAGCGTTGCCAAGGCCGGCGGCGGCGGAATCGTTGCGGAGCCGCGTCCCTTGGGTGAGAGCGGCGTGAGCTGGGCGCCGGTGATCCAGGGCAATCTCGGTCATTTGTCGGCGCAGAACGGGTTCGCGACGGGCTACCTGCAAGGCAACCAGTCGGTGTATGATGTGCTGGCCGTGCAAGTGGGCGGCGGCGCGCGTTTCTTTTTCACGGATAATTTCAGCGTCGCGACCACGGTCAGCGGCATCTACGGGCACACCGAAAACGAGTTCAAACCGCGGAACGTCGTGGGCGACTACGTCAAGTCGGTCGCCAGCGGAACCTACGTGGACTGGAATTTGGACACTTGGACGGCGGAGCCATCGCTGGAATTGAACTATGATTTTCACTGGCGGCGGACGACCTTCGAGTTCGGTTCGCGCTACAATTATTTTCACACGGAAAGCTTCAACAGCTCGTCGCCCGTCATCGGCGTGAACGGCAACTCGCACACCTGGGAGAACAAGCTGGACGTTGACGTGCCGCTGGGATGGAAGCTGTTTGACCGGGAACTGCATACGGGCGGTTTCTTCTCCCGCACGGAACTGTTCGGAAACGCCGCCGAGGGCCTCAACGAAAACCACATTTATACGGTGAACGGACGTATCGTCATGGATCTGCTGGGCAAAGCCTGGAAGATCCGCTGGCTCGGCGTCGGCTACTCCTATTTTTGGGGCGATCATTTTGCCGGCTGGTCCGCCGGCCTGGATATGAAGTTCAAATTCTGACGGCTTAAAATCAAAAACCATCAACAAACCAAACACAACCATAACCAAATAATCCTGCTATGAAATACTCATTTTTCATCACCCTCAACCTCGCCGCCCTGCTCGTCGCCGGCTGCTCCACGCCCACCAGGGTGGACACCGGCCCGATCCATGCGGCCAGCTTCAGCTTTATTGACGGAGGCTCCCGCACCGCTCCCGCCTTTGCGGACAAGCGCGAGCAGGTTCACATCATGATCCAGGATGCCATCAGCCGGAATCTGGAAAGCAAGGGCCTGAAGAAAGTGGCATCCGGCGGTGACGTGATGGTGCCGTATCTCGTGATCGTCGGCAACGATACGAGCACCGCGGCGCTTGACACTTACTTTGGAGCTGGCCGGGACGCGGACGCACTGCACGACAAGGCGCATGACGCCTACTCCAACAGCAAGAACCCTAATTACTTCGAAGCCGGCACCCTGCTGATTGACATCATTGATGGGAAGACCTACGAGCTGCTCAAACGATCTTACGTCGTGCGGCCAGTGTTGCGCGATGCCACCGCCGAGGTGCGGGCGGACAATATTCAAGAAGCCGTGGATGCGGTGCTCAAGGGCGTGCGCATCGCCCGTTGAAACAAATCAAACCAGAATCCAAAAAATGAACAACCTGCGCGAGATTATTGACAAGGTCACTTCGGGCGACATCCCCACTTGGGCGATGGGAGGAGCGGGCATTGTCCTGCTCCTGCTCGCGTTGAAAGTGGCCAAAGGCTTCCTGAAAATGATTTTGATCGTGCTCGCTCTGGCTGCGTTGGCCGGAGCCGTATGGTGGCATTTACACAACCAAGGCAAAATATGAAACACAACAAAATACTCGTCATCCCTGCGCTCGCATTCGCGCTGATTTCAGCGCCCGCGAACGCACAAACCGAACCTTCGTCCGCGCCGCCGCCGTCGGCACCAGCCGAGCGCAGCGCGGCGGATTTGGAGAAACTCGTCGCGCCCATCGCGCTCTATCCTGACTCGCTGATTGCGACCATCCTGCCGGCGGCGGCTTATCCGCTGGAAATTGTGCAGGCGGCGCGCTTCGTGGCGGACACGAACAACCTCGCCAACCTGGATGCGCAGCCGTGGGACGAAAACGTGAGGGCGGTAGCGGCTGTGCCGGCGGCCATTCAGAAGCTTAACGACGATCTGCCGTGGACCATCAACTTGGGCGAGGCATTCATCGCGCAGCCAAAGGAATTATTGGACACGATCCAGAGTTTGCGCGCCAAGGCGCAGACCCTCGGCACGCTCAAAACTTCGCCGCAGCAGGTGGTCGTGGTCACCAACACGGTGGTGGAAACAGTCGTGCTGCAGCAGGTCGTTTATGTGACCAACACGATCGTGCAAATCCAGCCCGCCAATCCGCAGGTGATCTATGTGCCGACTTACGATCCGTTGTATGTCTATTATCCGCCGCCGGTTTATTATGCCGGCCCGCCGCCGGTGGTGACTTTCGCGGTCGGTGTCACGGTGGGTCTCATCATCGCCAACAATTGCGACTGGCATGGCGGCGGCATTTATGTGGGGCACCACGGTGCGGTGGTCTGGGGCGGTGGCGGTTACCACCATAGCGATGTGGACATCGACATCAACCGGAACGTGAACATTAACAACAACCACAACACGATCAACAATGTCAACCGGCCGGCGCAAAAATGGCAGCCGGACCAGAGCCGGTTGCGCACGAGCGGTTCACCCGGCGCCCTGGCCTCGGCGCGCAGCCTGGATTCGCGCGGCTGGAGTTCCAAGGCGGCACCTGCGACGCGGTCAGCCACCCGAACCCCGACGGTCAGCCGGCCCACGGCGTCTCCCAGCTTGAACCGCCCCAATCCGTCGCCAAGCCGTCCCAGCCCGGCGGTCAATCGTTCCGCCCAACCCGCGACTTCCCGGGGCAGCGCGTTTGGTGGTTTGAGCAACGGTGGCGGCGCGCGGAATTTCAGCAATCGGGGCGCTTCCAGCCGCAGCAGCAATTTTGGCGGCGGGCGCTCTCGTGGTCGCCGATAAACTAAAAATCTTTTTTCCAATAATATGAAAACATCACCAAAAAACATTTCTATGGCTCTGCTAAAACGGTTCTTTCAATCCGCTCTCCATCGCCGCCTGTTCTTGGCGCTGGCCTTCACCATGCCGCTTGCCATCAGTGCGGCGGACACCGGCAAGACATATGCGACACCCGAAGCCGCCGTCAACGCGCTCGTGGCCGCCGCCAGCGCGAAAGACACCAATGCCCTGCACGACATTTTCGGCCCGGCAACGTCAGACATTGAGAACCCGGATCGGGTGCAGGCCGCGAACGAACTGATTGAGTTCACCGCCGCGCTTAATGAGACCAACCGGATCGTGCACGAGTCGGATTCCAAGTGCGTGCTGGAAGTGGGTGTAAAAGGATGGCCGTTCCCGATTCCGGTGGTAAAGAAAGACGGTCAGTGGTTTTTCGACACCGAGGCCGGCAAGGACGAAATCCTGAACCGCCGCATTGGCGAGAACGAACTGTCCACGCTCCAGGTTATGCGCGGCTATGTCGAGGCCCAGCGCGAATACGCCGCCAAAGACCGTGACGGTGACGAGGTGCTCGAGTTCGCGCAGAAAATCATCAGTTCACCCGGCGCGAAAGACGGGCTTTACTGGCCGCCGGAACTCGATGGTGAAATCAGTCCGCTCGGGCCGCTCGTGGCGGACGCCACCGCCGAAGGCTACAGCAAAACTCCGGACAACGAGCGGCAGCCGTTCCATGGATATTTTTTCAAGATTCTCACGCGCCAGGGCAAACACGCACCGGGCGGAAAATATGATGACGTCATCAACGGAAACATGATCGGCGGCTTCGCACTCGTGGCGTGGCCCGCTGAATATGGCGAAAGCGGTGTCATGACCTTCATGGTGAACCAGCAGGGCCGCGTTTATCAGAAAGATATTGGCCCGCAGACGGCGAAAACCGCAGGGGCGATGCAGTCATACGACCCGGACCAAACCTGGGCCGTGTCGCCTGACTGAGCCATGACCTCGTGACAATGAAACCGATAAAGACCATTCCATTCCTGCTGCTGCTCGCGCTGTTGATGCCGGGTTGTGCGACTTCGAACGTCAACCCGGCCCAGGCCCGCGCGAACACGGGTTATGTGGATTTTCACGCCGATCCGTCCGGCGATTTGTGTTGGGAGGTGGCGAGTTGCGATGATCGCACAGGGGATTTCCAGACCCTCTTCTCGGAGTTGGACCCGCCGCCGCGCGGGATTTTGCGCCTGGCGTTTGCGCCAGGTAGTCACCGGTTGCGCGTCACGTTTATGAACCGCGTCATTGTGCAACCGGTGGAAATTGACGTCGCCGTTCAAGATGGAAAAATCATCCCCATCCGGGTCACGTTGACCGCTGCGGGCACCGCGCAGGTCAAAACCCGGGAAGTCACCCGGGGAGCAACGGCCAGGGGCCGCTATGGCCGGCGCACCGAATTTGGCAGCAATGAAACAGTCAGGTATGGCCTTTCCGCCGTGGCGGAAACGCCCGTGCCTTACGAACCCAAGGAGCAAATGCCCTATGCGCACTAAAATACGAAAGGTGACCGGTGACCGGTGGCAAGTGGCTAGGATCCTGCAATTGCCACCCGCCACCCGCCCCTGGCCCCTGGCCACCTGCCACCTGCCACTTTGCCTGGTCTTCCTCCTCACTCTTGGCACGGGCTGCCGGCTGGTTCAAGGCGTAGCGGAAGCTCCCGGACAAGCCGTCCGCGCCGTCACGCCGGGCAAAAAGGACAAGCAGCCCGCAGACCCGGTGGAGGTGCAGCAAACGCTGTTGCGTTTCGCAGACGAATACTCGACGCGCATGGTCATCGGCGTGGACAAGCTTCAACGCGGCACCAACGCGCCCGATCCCGCGGAAATCCTGAAGTGGAAAATCGCGCTCGGCACCGAGACCTGTTCCATCGCCGCCGGCCAGAACGCCGTCGCCAATCTGCTCGACATGACCGTATTTGTCACAATGATGCGGACGGCTCTGGAGGAACGCTGGCAGCCGGAGGTTTTCGGCGAATCCGCCCGGCCCATGCTCGAAAGTGCCCGGAACGGCGAGACCGAAATCTGGCGGCTCGTTGGAACGATTCTGACGCCGGAGCAACAGACAGAGTTGCGCCGCTCGATAGACTTGTGGCACAGCCAGAATCCGCTGCCGGAGAGTGTGCTGGCGGTGAGCTCGCTCGGCATCGCTTCGCAACTTGCGGAGGCCAGCAAGGACAAAGCGGCCAAATCCGGCAGCGTGTTCAGCCTGCTCAAGGTTGACCCGCTCTCCGGTCTGGACCCGGCCGTGCGCGAGATTGCCCAGACGCGGATGTTTGCCGAGCGCGCCCTCTTCGTCACCCAGAAGATGCCGATGTTGCTGCGCTGGCAGACCGAACTCCTGACCATCAACACAACGGAGACACCCGCGGTGCAGCAGTTGGTTTCGAACTCCACGCAGATTGCGGCTTCCGTGGACCGTTTCGCCCGGGTGGCCGAGCAGTTGCCCGGCCAGGTCAGCACCGAGCGCGAGGAAGTTCTCAAGGCCCTTCACGCGCAGGAAAAAGATGTCACGTCACTCATGTCGTCAGGAACGCAGTTTTCCGATTCCCTGAACACGACGATCACGACCCTCGACGCGTTGATGAAACGTTTTGGCGTCGGCGACACGAATAAACCTCCCAGCCCGCCGCCAACCAACGCCGAGCCGTTCCGCATCCAGGACTACACGCAGTCGGCGGCGCAACTCGAAACGACGGCGCGGCAACTGACGGAGTTGCTCATCACGCTCGACCAGACTCTCGGTTCCACCAACCTTGCCAAACTTTCCGCCCAAGTCGGCCCAGTGGTTCAACAGGCGCAAACCGGCGGCAAGGAAGTCGTGGACTACGCTTTCTGGAAAGGCATTCTGCTGGTGGTCATTTTGCTCCTGGCCGCCTTGATTTACCGCTTTCTTTCGGTGCGGATGTCGGCAAAAAACTCAAAATCAAACTCACCATGACAAAACAATCCAATCCCATGCGCCTCCCCACTCCCCACCCGCCACCCGCCACCCGCCACCTGCCACTTTACCTGTGTCTCGCAGTGGCGGCTCTGTTCACCGGCTGCGCTCATCTGGGCCCCAAGACCGTTGCCGTAGACCGCTTTGACTACAGCTCGGCCATCGCCGATTCGTGGAAACAGCAGACGTTGTTAAACATTGTCAAGCTGCGCTACATGGACCTGCCGGTGTTCGTGGATGTGTCGTCGGTAGTGGCCGGCTACTCCCTGCAAACCGGCCTCAGCGCCGGCGGCAGCCTGCCGGAGAACGGCAATTTGGGTGGGAACACCGCCACGCTCGGCGGCTCAGCCATCTACACCGACCGGCCGACCATCACTTACACACCGATGACCGGCGAAAAGTTTCTGCGCGGCCTGATCACGCCGATTGAGCCCAAGAATATCTTTTTCATGCTCCAGTCCGGTTACGCGGCGGACTTCATCCTGGGCCTGACAGTCGAATCGCTCAACAGTATGCATAACCGGTCTACCACCGCGGGGACCGTGCGGGAAGCAGACCCGGAGTTCGTCCGTGTGCTGCAATTGTTGCGCGAAGTGCAGGCGGCCGGCGCGGTCGGGATGCGCGTGGAGGAAAACAAGGACAAGTCCGAGACCGCCGTGATGTTTTTCCGGCGCGACAACCTGCCGCCGGGAATCTTGGACAAGCTCGGCGAAATCCGGCGTCTGCTCAAACTGCCGGAAGAACAGCAACAATTTAACCTGATCTATTCACCCGTAGCTGGTGGAGGCGGCGAGCTGGCCGTGGGCACCCGCTCCATGTTGCAGATCATGACGGCGATGGCTTCCTACGCGGATGTGCCAGAATCGGATTCGAAGGAAGGGCGCGCGACGCCGTCGTTGCAGACCACCAACAGCTTGGGCAATACCGACCCGGTCAAAATCAAGTGCAGCAAGAACAAACCAGTGGACTCCTTTGCCGCTGTGCATTACCGCGATCAATGGTTCTGGGTGGACGACCGCGACTGGCGCACCAAGCGCGCGTTCACAGCCGTCATGTTCCTGTTCACGCTGGCGGAAACCGGCGGCAATGAAAGACTGCCACTGATCACCATTCCCGCGCAGTAGTTCCGACAGATCAGGAAACATGAATGCAAATCAGAACACGTTGGTCGCCAGAAGCGTGAGCCTGGTGTTGATCTGCCTTGCGTTAGTGGCCCAATGCCTCGATGCTGAACCCTTCAACTCCTTCCAGCCCGTCGTCGTCACCAACCACGTTGTGTTCACGAACCTCGTCGTCGTCACCAATTACGTCATGACCCCCAACACCGTGTTCGGCACTAACGGCCTGACCGCTGGGCGGACGAATTCGCTGCTGCCTGACTTGAGCTGGGTTCCGCCGGAGGATAGCTTTGATTGGATTCAGCTCAACACCGGCGAATGGCTCAAGGGGCGCATCAAGGCCATGCAGGATCGCCAGCTCGAATTCTTCAGCGAAAAGTTGAGTGACATAACGTTTGACTGGAAAGACATCCGGCAGGTGCGTTCGCCACGCATTATTGACGTATTGTTCGTGGACGGCAAAAGGGTGTCAGGTTCTGTCACCGTGACACCGGAGCTGGTCACGGTTGGCGGCGAAGCGCCGTATGTCCTTTCCCGTGACCAGTTGCAAAGCCTCACGCCGGGCGGATCCAAGGAGCGGGATTACTGGTCGCTCGACCTGTCGTTCGGGTTGACCATGCAGGCGGGCAACACCAAGGCAGTCCAATACAATGCCCAGGTTGATCTACAGCGCCGCACGCCGGCCACGCGCCTCAGTCTCGATTACATCGGCAATATCAGCACAGTTAACGACAGTGAAAACGCCAACAATCACCGTGTTAACGGCGAGTTTGATTATTGGCTTTCGCAGCGGTTCTATCTGGTCCTGCCGTCGGCTGAATATTACAAAGACCCATTCCAGAATCTGGCGCACCGGCTTACCGTCGGTGGTGGCATCGGTTACGACCTTATCGACCGTTCCAAATTGGAATGGAACATCACCACCGGTCCGGCCTACCAGTATGCCTGGTTTGAATCCAGTAAGCCGGGTGAACCGACAGCGAAGGGCACGGCCGCGTTGACGTTTGGCAGCCGCTTCAAATGGGACATCACCCCCCGCATCAAATGGATTCTGGAATACCGCGGCCAATACACCAGCCGTGAAGTCGGTGAAACCACCCACCACGCCATCAGCACGCTGTCAGTTGACCTCAACAAACGGCTCACGCTCGATGTTTCCGGCATCTGGGATCGCATCACGGATCCAAAGGTTGGCGCGGACCTCGTTCAACCCAAACCGGATGATTTTCGCCTGGTCGTCGGATTGGGAGTGCATTTCTGAACCGAAGAAATGTGAAGGAGCCGCCAGCCATAAGCACAATGAAAATGCCAGCTGGCTCCGTCTCGCGACGAACCACCGGGCATTCGCGGGTCTGCGTCATTTCAACCGTAGCCCTTGCGTTGGCGGCCGCCATGGGGCCGCTGACCGCCTTCGCCGGGATGGACAACACGCTGAAGGCCTTCCAGCAAAGTGAGTTCAGCTTCGCCCGGACCGTTTCCGAAGTGCCGTTCTATCCGGTCGGTTGGGCGCAGGATAATTTTTATCCGCGCACTGAATTCAAAGATGAGCGCGGGGTGCAGCCGACGGGCGCGGTAGTGGAGAACACTTTAAACGTCGGCATGGTTTTGCCGGCGTATGTCGCCAAACGCGACATGCTGTTGCTGGGCGCGGATCTCGCCTGGGACAACCTTGATGTCCAGTCCGGCCCGTATCAGGACCAGACCATCCTGCGGTTGACGCCAGTCGCCGCCTGGCTCCACCAGTTTGGTGAGCGGGAGACCGTGGGTGTTTTTGCGGCTCCCATCTTCAGCAAGGAATTGCGAAATGATCAGCCATGGGGAACGAGCGGGTTTGGCGGTGTCATCGCGATGCACCAGTTCAGCGACACATGGCAGATGCTTTACGGCGGCGTCTATGAATATAGCTTTGGCCGGCACACGGGCTATCCCTACCTCGGCGCGCTGTGGTTACCCACGCCGAAATGCTCGCTGGCGCTGGTGTTTCCCTGGCCGGCATTCAGCTATGTGCCGCGCGACCGCTGGCTGCTCCAAGTCGGCCTGGCTCCCGGCGGTTCCTCATGGGTCCGGCGCGGAAATGACTATGAAACCACGGAAACCTTCGGCTCTTGGAACCTTGATGCCGGCGCAGGCTACCGTTTGCATGGCAAGGTCTGGCTGTTTGCCGGAGCGGGAATCGCCGGGTTTCGCGGCCTGAAAATCGAGAGCGGCGGTGGCCAGTCGCGATTTGAGTCAAAGCCCGGCGCGGTGTTCACGCTCGCGCTGCAATTCCGGCCCTGAATACGCAGCGTCATCCAGTTTTACTTGTGATCAAATGCTTCTCAACCCGAACGGATCTGCGCCCGGCCGCCGGAAAAAATTTCAGCGCGCCTCCGGATTGCCGGCCCCGTGTGAATTTCTGCCGGATGCCATTTTTAATTCCGCTTGGGGTTCGAGGTGCGGTCATCACACTCTTCCTGGTGTCCATGACGGCCATTGCAGGTGCAGAAAGCGGAATGGTGTCTAACAATCCACCGGCGGTCGTGGCTCCGCCTGACTTTCTTTACAACAAGCCGTTGTTGCCGGAGGCCATCCTCAAGGATAAGCAGGCTGGTTCACATACGGCGGGTTTTCCAGCAGTCGGTTACGACCCGGAAACCAAGTTCGGCTATGGCGCCATCGCAGAGTTTTTCGATAATGGGCCCAGCGACAGTCCTTTTTTTGCGGTAACGCCTTACCGCCGCAAATTCTCTCTGGGGGTGAATGGCACAACCGGCGGTTTCCGGCAGGCGGCTGTGGAATATGATTGTCCTTATGTGAATGACACGCCATGGCGGATTCGTTGCGCGGCCCAATTCGAGGAGAATCAGTTCGAAAACTATTTCGGCATTGGAGCGCGCACGCTGCAACCGTTCAGTTTTCCCGGCTCGCCGCGGACCTTCACCAGCTATGACGATTATTACGCCGCCCTTAACGAAAACCGGAACGGCCAGACTTGGGCTCGCTACGACGATTATCATCGCACGGCAGGCCTCGGCGTCGTGACGGTGGAGCGGGATTATCTGGGTGGTTTGTTGCGTCCGCAAATTGGGCTGCAGATTTCTCATGTTCGCGTTGGCGATTACACCGGCGATACCATCGACGGGGCGGTCATGCAGACTACTCGCTTGCGCGAAGACTCCGAGGCCGGTCGCATCGTCGGCTTTACCGGCGGCTGGGACAACGCCCTCAAGCTTGGGCTCACTTATGATTCGCGGGATTTCGAGCCGGACCCGAGTTCGGGCCTTATGCTACAATTGGCCGGGAGGCTCTCGGGCGGTTGGCTGGGGTCCAGCTTCGACTATCAACAATTCACCTTCAGTGTGCGGAAGTTTCAAAATCTCCTGCCGCAACCGGATCGCTTGATCCTGGCATTGCGGGGCGTCTATGCCATGCAATTCGGCACCGTGCCCTTTTACTCCGCGTCGCGGCTGCCCTTTACTGACGGTGATATATCCGGCTTGGGCGGATATCCGCGACCTTTCGACCAACATCCGGCGCGGCATCCGCGAGAAAATCCGCCGGGGGATATATTCGAGCAAAGCGCCGCTTGGATATATCAATGATCCAAGATCGCGCACGATTGAGCCGCATCCTGATTTTTTCCCGAAGATGAAGCGGGTAATGGAGCTTTTTGCCACCGGCCAATACACGCTTACCGCCATCCGGAAGGAATTGGCGGCAGCGGGCATAGTTGGCAATTTGAGCAAAAAACCATTGCCGCTTTCTTCGATTGGAAATTTTCTGCGCAACCCATTTTATTACGGCGTCTTTCTCCACAAGGGCGAGATGCACCAGGGCATACACGCGCCGATGATTTCCAAAAAGACGTTCGATGAAATTCAGACCGCACTCATCACAATCGGCAAGCCCCGCAAAAAGCGGAGCGACAAGGGATTTCTCTTTCTCAACTTCGCCACCTGTGCCACATGCGGCCACTGCGTCACCGCCGAGCGCCACACCAAAAGGAGCGGTCGCCGGTATCGCTATTACCGTTGCTCGCATAAAAACAAGCTGCCGCATTCCAATGACCGCAGCTTGATTCCGGAGGAGAAATTTGCCGAGGAAGTGAAACGGAATGTGGCACTGGTGATCATTCCTGACGACTGGAAAGAGAGATTCCTTGCCAAAATCGAAATCTGGCAAAACGACGAGGCGCAAGCGCGGCAACGTCACGTTGACCGCATCAAAACCGAGCTTGCCGCCCTCAAATCCAAAATTGACCGCCTCAACACCGCCTTTACAGAAGGCGGGCTTGAGCTTGCCGAGTTCAAGGATTTGAAGAACCCCCTGATCGTCCAAAAAGCCGTTCTGGAGCAGCAAATGGCCAAAGCCGAGAGAGGAGAAGGCAGCCCGATTGAACCCCTTAAAAACCTCATTTTAGAGGCAAATCAGGCCCAAAAATGGGTTTTAGGGAACAACTCGTTAGAAATGAAGTCATTTCTGCAAAAAGTCGGATTGAACCGGCAAATTCGCTCACAGACGCTAACCGTTTCCTTCAAAAAACACTGGTGTTCATTGGCTGAAACCACTGTCGCGGCGCAACGCGCCGCGACCGAATCCGAACGAAATTCAATATGGTGGAGGCGGCGGGAGTTGAATTCAACAGGGAAGAAAAATAATTTTTCGTAATCATGCGCGGTGCGTCACGAAGTCAGCGTCAATAAAGGTGGTCGTGCGTGTTTTGTTTTTTTGTCGCTCGTCGGTCATCGCGCACCACAACGCACAAATTGACCGATTGTTTGTCCCGTCTTGTCCCGTCCTCGGCGAGGGGGGCGGGGGGATAGCTCGCGGCGGGCGAGTCAAATGTGCTTGATGGGTTCGTCCGCGCGGAATTTTTTGCAAAAGGAGTTTTGGATTGACGGCAACGCGCGTCGCGCAGCGTCATCGCGGTCCTCGTGTCCACACCCGCTTGGAGGTCACTTCGCGTCCACCAATTCCGCCAACGGCACGACTTCGACTTTCTTCGCCAGCGTATAACGTTTCTTGCCGGGATATACGACGCGCAGTTCGTCGAGCTTCAAATCCGCCAGCGCGATGTGCATGGACGGCGTAAGGGTAGGCGCGTCCGCGCGTTTGCACTCGATGCCGATACGCCGTCCGTGTTTGAACAGCAATAAGTCCAGTTCCGCGCCCTGATGCGTCGCCCAAAAATAGGCTTCGTCGGGCCGCAGTGCCTTGAGAACTTCCTCGACGGCGTAGCCTTCCCACGATGCGCCGACTTTGGGATGCAGTTCGAGGTCGCGCTGGTTGGCAATGCCGAGCAGCGCGTGGAGCAGTCCCGTGTCGCGGACATAAACCTTTGGCGCTTTGACTTGGCGCTTGCCGAGGTTTTCAAACCACGGCGGCAGTTGCCGAACCATAAACACGCCAGTCATCAGGTCGAGGTAACGGCGCACGGTGGATTCGTTGATGGCGAGAGCGCGGGCGAGTTCGGCGGCATTCCAAATCTGCCCGTGATAATGTGCGACCATGTTCCAAAACCGTCGCAGCGCGACCGCCGGAATTGTGATACCCAACTGCGGAATGTCGCGTTCCAAAAATGTTTGGAGAAACTGACGACGCCACGCGAGCGAATCGGCCTCGGTGCGCGCCGTGTAAGACAGTGGAAAGCCGCCGCGCACCCAATGCCGCGTCTGTGCAGCCGCGCCGAGGTCGGCGAGTCGGAAACCTTCAAGCGAAACCGTTTCCAGCCGTCCGGCGAGTGTTTCGGAAGATTGCTTCAATAAATCCGGCGAGGCGCTGCCAAGAATCAGGAATCGCGCGGGCAACGGCTTTCGATCCGCCAGAACTCGCAGCAGCGGGAACAAATCCGGGCGGCGCTGGATTTCGTCAATCACCACCAGCCGCTTGAGCGGACGCAGCGCGGTGTCCGGTTCCGAGAGGCGCGCGAGACTTTGCGGGTCTTCCAAATCGAAATAGTTGAGCGAGTCCGCCGGAACAAATTGGCGGGCGAGCGTGGTTTTACCGCTTTGGCGGGGGCCGAGCAGCGCAACAACGCGGCTGCGTTTCAAAGCGGCGCGAACCAGTTCCAAGTCGGATTTACGGTTAATCATGCCCCAAGTATAACCATGAAAATCCGGCAGTCAACGCGGGAATTTCATGTTATACAAGCCAGGAACACGCTCGGTGCGGATCGCAACCACAAGTGTAAGTCAATTTTTGGTCAAGCGGTTTGGGGGCGGGGGGGGGGGGGTGCGAGTTGCGGGCTGGGTGATTTGTCTCGACCGATTCATGCGCGCGGAAATTTATGGCAAAAGGCAAACTTCAAACAACGCGCCGCCATTCCATGTTGATTCGTTTCAATTTCGGAATGGCTTTTTGCAACTTTTGTTCAACATAAAAGCCGGCCAAGTAATCGCGATCCTCAATTCGGAGTTGAATCGTTCCGGCGCTTTCGGGAAACAATTCATTTTTTTCTGCCCAAAAAATCATAAATACGAAATTGTTAATATGCTTCCCTTGGAAGAACCATCTTTTTACCCGTCGCGACTTCGGGATTGACCCTCGAATTTTGCCGTGAATATCGCCGCTCTCGTCGTGACTGCATTCTACCAAATCTATTGTCTTCTGATTGGGCCCATCCTGTTTGTTTATTATAGACTCCCATTTGCCGGAAAGGAAGCCGTCGAATTTAGTTTTCCTCTCTGATTGGACAAATGTTGGCTGAACACTGATGATTTTGTTAAATTCTGTTTCGCCCAACAGGAATTTGATTTCCTGTTTTAAGCTGGGTGTGAGAAGGCCAATGCGTTGGCTTTTTCCTTTACATTGAAGAACGCGATTAAGTTCCCGTCTGATGACTACATAATCTCTTGAAAGACCTTCTGGATTATTCTCCCGCGACGCGATGATTTTGAAGACGGCGTTTTTTAAAGACCCGTGCTTCGCCTCAAGAGAATTCTTGAGACACTTGCGCTGATTGACACTTAACGGTTCGGTTTCCAGCATATTTTCCGGAACAATTTTTGCACCGTTTTGGACTTAAGTGGACTCAATTTGAAACCTTTTGGGACAATTATCAAGTCCTTTGGGTTGTGCAATAGTTGACGTGATGAATGCGACTGACTTCGATTAAAGTCAAGCCGCTGAAGTTGCGGGAAGCCTCGCCGCGAAATTGAGGCGTAAAGAAAAGTGAGCAAATTATGAGCTGGTTCAAAAGAGAAACCGATAAAGGTTCAGTTCAGGGATGGAAGGGCGAACCTTCGCATATCACGATCAATAAGGAGACGCGCGAATTCCACGTCAGCACCGAGGTCGGTGATCGCAAAACAGACAGTGCTGGAATGAAAACCCGTGACAAGTTCGACTCTCAGGGAAATTGGATGGGAACTGAAACCTATTGAATCTGTGTGATAAGTGAACTCCTCGACAATTTTTGTTGAGGAGTTCATCTTTTTGCTACATGCACGTTGAAATGTTTCTTGTCTGTCTCGTGCCGTTCGCCAAGCTTTCGCCCGCCGCACCGCCGCCCGCCATGAATGATTGCAGTGTCGCAAGCCGCTCAATTCGGTTCGGCTCACGGGCATCAGCTTGGGTGAATTAGAACAACTCCGGCTGTTTCTGAAATTTTTCCAGCGGCGCATGGTCGGGTTGGTTCAAAATTTCCTGCCACTGGTCGCCGAACCACCCTTCATACTGCTCCGGCTTCAAGATGAACGGCATCCGGTGATGATACGGCGACACCGACTCGTTCGGCGACTCGGT
>Ga0265337_1000080_pt1 | contig 45887 bp, 55 predicted proteins | sample 42122metaG_FD_192441 | JGI IMG/M metagenome (GOLD analysis project Ga0265337, IMG submission 192441) | Rhizosphere microbial communities from Carex aquatilis grown in University of Washington, Seatle, WA, United States - 4-21-22 metaG | ecosystem: Host-associated > Plants > Roots > Rhizosphere >... | reverse complement strand
CCATACTGTTTCCACGTCTTTGGTGGGACGCCCTAAGGTATTGGATATATCGCCGATGCCCACATAGCCACCTTTTAGAGCAGCTTCGGTGCCCTTAGCGTACGTTTCGGCCTTATTAATCGGGCTTGGTTGCCGTAAATGTGTGTGCGGGTCAATCGCCGCTTGGACGGTAATAAATTCAGGCGGCTTCGGCATAATCACCGGTTTCGCCAATGACAGTTGAATTATTGGGAGTCAGCTTGGATTTTCTAAGGCGGCGATGAAGCGGTATAACATTGCTGCCATCAAGCAGACAATTTATTAGCGCCATCCTTACATAAAGGCCGTTGCCCGCTTGTTTGAAATATTTCGCCCGCGGATCCTTATCAACATCAGAGGTGATCTCGCCTACCCTTGGCAGCGGATGAAGTATAATCGTATCCTCCTCCATAAATTCCAGGCTGTCTTGGTCTATCACTAGGCCGCCTTCCGGTATTGATGAGGGGTCAGTAATATATTCCTTTTGTAACCTTGTCCAATAAACAGCGTTTGCACCCTTGAAGGCCGCGTTCATATCCTCTGTAATGCCGTAAGACACACCAGCCTGCTCAAGACTATTGGTAATGTCTTCATTAGGGAACAGACCGGGAACCGACACGAACTCTATGTGGTTATTTTCGTACAGGCTTAGTATTTTAGCTAACGAGCGCACAGTGCGCCCATATCTTAAATCACCACCCATAACAACGTTGAGATTACTAAGCCGACCCAGTTCCTTAAAGATTGTGTAGCTATCTAGAAGCGCCTGTGTGGGGTGCTCGCCACCGCCGTCACCACCGTTAATAATCGAGGCTTCGCTAACCGCGGCAGATCTTGCCGCTGACCCAACCTCATCATGACGCATGACAATTATGTCTGGACGGTAGCCGTTTATGACTCTGACTGAGTCTTCTAGTGTTTCCCCTTTTGCGGCAGACGAAAATTCCTTAGCATTTTCAGTACTTACAAGACCCATTCCCCACGCCACGGCTGCAGTTTCAAAGCTAATTCTTGTTCTAGTCGATGGTTGATAAAAAAGAGAGGTTAGCCTGCGCCCAACGTGCCTCTGAGCATTTTTTCTGCGCAAACCCTGGTAAGTATCGGCAGCATCGAGATAATCGGCCTGTTCAAATAAAAATGCTAAGTTATCCGGGTCAAATTGCTCGGCGGACAGAACATGTTTTGGGAAATCCCTCGCCACTAAGAAGATATACTAGTAGCGATTTTCATGTAGAGCAAGAATAAATTGTTGTGGTTTATGCGATTAGTTGTTTTGGTTAGCGTTTGGCCTCTGACCGGCAGCGTAAGGCCGATAAGACTGGTGCTTGGCCAAGCGATTGATTTCGTACAGGCAAATCAACAAGGCCGGCAGATAGACCAAGCCGATTAGTGCGGTTGGTTGCTGCAGCCTGTTTAGGGCAATGCCGGCTTTGGGTATTACCCATATATAAGTCACCTGCCCGTTTCGGATAAGGGCCGCATCCTGGCGGCTAATGCCGAACTTGGCTTGAGCCTGCGCAGGATTATAAAAGCTTAAGTGTTGAGTCCGATACAAAACAACTGCTGCGGTTATCAGAGCGGCAATGCAGAGCAGAAATGTAACGAATAACGTGCGCAGATAGCTCTTCATGGTTGGCCTAGCTGCCTACGCCGGTAAAGCTGAGATTTACACCGTTGATGAAGACACCAACTCCGGTACCGGAATAGGCGTCGATATCCATGGAAACGCGCAGGCTGTATTGGGCCGTGGCACCGGAGTTCAGCGTATCGCCCAGGGCAACACCGCCGGTGGTGTTGGCACTGATAAGAGTTTGCAGCGGGATACTGACCTCCGGCTCCGGTACGTCAACGCGGGTGAAGCTAAAGTAGACTTTGGTTAAGTTGATATTGGCCAGGTTGTTCGGCGTGGTGCTGATGGAGGCTTTTAGAGCCAGCGGCGCCGTGCCGTTATTTTTTAGATAAAATGTATTGCCCGCTGCCGGCACTTTCCCGCCGCCCGGCACCACGCCGCTAAAGTTGAAGCCAGCCGTTGAAGGCTCGGTAAATACCGTGCCATTGGTGCTAATCTGGAGATCGGCTGCACCAATGTTAATGGCGTTGTTGGTTAGGCTGATCTGCGGACTCTGCAGTGCCGCAAAGGTAACGCCGGTACTAATTACACCCGCGGCGGTAATAATCGCCAAAGTTCTAAATAGCTGTCCCGCACCTCTTGAAGCTGTCATTTAGCTGAAAGTCTCCTGATAAAAATATCTCATCGGCAGCTATCAGCGTCAAACGCTTATGTTGAGTTTCTTTTACAACAAACGCTCTGCCGAACTTTCCCGGGGACCGCTCACGCGCGGAGGTGCTTCGCCTGAGCTGCTAAATAATGACCTTAGCATCTCCGCTCAGCACCCAACCGGCTCCGCTTGGGTAAGGTTGAGTCCCCAGGATAAGTTCGGCTTCGCTATAACTTTACAGTTCGATGGATTGGCCGCGCTCCAGGCCGTGGGTTTTGACGCCCTTCTCGTTGAGGCTACGCGCCAGAAAATCGGGGTTGCCACCCAGAAAATCATAGTGGATGGGTACGACTTGCTTGGCGCCAACTTGCATAGTGAAGGCGTAGGCGTCATGGAGCGAAATATCCGGACCGCTGATTGGCGCGGCCAGGATTTCGACATTCAGGCCGTCTAATTCCTTGCCGTCACCCGGGTGGAATAGGCGTTCGGCGAACAGATAGCCGGTGTTTTGGACGCTGGTGTCACCGTTAACCATCAGACAATGCGGCAGCTCTCTGGCCTGGACTTTCAGGCCACTTACCTCAAACTCTTGCTCGTCGCTAACAATTTCCGGCTGGGTTTTCATCTGTTTGGCGGTACTGGCATTGGCGTAAATTTTAACACCGTCGCCAACGAACTTTTCGGCCATATCCGGATCAAAATGATCCATGTGCTCATGGGTGTAAATTACAGCGTCGAGCTTGCCGAATTTGTCGTAATTATCGGCGTCCTGGCCGCTGGGGTCAATTAGCACTCGGGCATCGCCATCCTCCACCAGCAAACAGCTCTGAAAATATCTCGTTAGTTTCATAAATTCCTCCTTATTCGTACTTATATTGTACTATGGCCTTTTGCCCTTAGTCCTTAGGCGGCTGGAAGATACGTGTGGCTTCGGGCTGGCGATGATGGTTGCCCGGGCTTGCGGCAAATGTTTAGCCAAAAACTTCACGAAGCCGGATTCATCATCGCCAGCCCGCATGCCTATAATCAATTTAACCTCTGGCAAAACCGTCTCAATGCCCTCCCACTTAGGCAGGTTGTAGCCGGCGTCGGAACCCATCAAAAAATTTAACTCGGCATTAGGAAAGCGCGACTTTAACTCGGGAATCGTGATGGCGATAGAAAAATGCGGTTCATCAAACTCCAGGATTTCCAGGTTTCCATAAGACTTTAGGGCTTTTTCTAATAATGCAAGGCGGCCTTTGAAATCCGAAGCATTTTGCTTAGTCCACGGTTGGTGTTCCGGCAGGAAGTAAACTTTTTGTAATCCCCCGGTTTTGGCTGCCGCCAGGGCAAAAGCAACATGACCCTCGTGCACTGGGTCAAAGGTACCGGCAAAAATTCCTACCGACCTCATTTTTTGCGGAAACTGCGGTAAGCCAGCTGCCGGCGCATCTTATCAATACGCACGATAGAGCTCTCGTATTCCTTAAGCAGAGTCGAGAATTGCCAGTTGGGAACCATCAGTTTGAGCAGCTTCTTTTGCTGGTCAAGGTATTCCACCAGGGCGAAAAAGTCGCCGTCGCCGGAGACGATAATGGCTTTGTCATAATTGGGCATTTCCTTCATGGCGTATAGCACCAGCTCGGCATCCACGTTGCCCTTGACCATTGGTTTGGGCGCTTCTTTCTCCTCTTTGTTATCAGTATCCTCGCCGTTGGCGGCTGGCGGCTTGTCGTGACTCTTGACTTCCAGGGTGCGCTTGAGCACGATAAAATAGCCCAGCTCGTGCAGCTGTTCGTACATGGGCTCGTTCCCCGGTATATAACCGATGAACAGGAAGGCTTTGTCGACGTTATATTCTTTACGCAGGTGCGCCAAGAATTTGCGCCAATCCATCTTCCAACCCATTTTCTGGGTGCCTAGATTGAGATTCTGGCTGTCGATGAAGGCATAGTTGCCTTTTTTCTGGGGTTTTTCCATTGGTTCAATTATCTCACATTTTCATCTGTTTTTAAGATGTTTCGATTTCCCGGCCAGTAAACTCGGGTGCGTTAACCAGGCCTTTCAAGCTGCCATATTTTTTGAATAAATCAGTGTTTAGGTCTAGGCGATGTTGCCCTTCTGATTTCGAAATAACTTCCTCGAACGTCATGAGAGACTGTTTAATTTTCTCCCCGTTATCGTGTTTTGTGCCAACCTGACTATCAAAATCGGTCGCTAGGAAAGTGTATACAAAATGCTCGATTTTAAGCGCCGGTTGCCGCACATCAACGAGTTTCCAGTTTTTAAAAGCCATTCCTGTTTCTTCTAGTAATTCTCTTTTTGCTGACACAATTGGCAATTCGCCAGCATCGGCTCTACCTCCGGGAAAATCTAAAAATTCATTCTTAAGATTCGGCTGATGTTGGCTTAGGACCACAAACATGCCATCCTTTATCGCAATTACTACCACTGTATTCGCCCTCTTCAGCATTTCGAAGGTTGCGATAGAGCCGTCATACATCTTTTGGGGCCATTGGTAGACATCATATATTTCGCCTCTGAACACTCTTTTCGCATCCTTGGGAATAAGGTTGGCGTCTTTGGGAATTAGCTTTTTCACCTAGCTCTAGTTTAACCGTTTTTAGCACGGCCCACTATAACTACCCCCATTTTAGGTGATATTTTTGGCTGGGTTTGGATTCGCGGCTGTCAAAAAGATAAAAATCTAAGACGGTTATCCTGTAAACTTTGTGGCCATCATCCAGTTTTGATTCTTCGACTATATCTGGACCCGCGCCGAGCCTATCGCGGAAAAGCTCATAAGCAGGATGGCCCGCGCTGAAATCTTCGACTATGCCGGCTAGGCCCTCAAAGTAAACGCCTCGCGGTTTTTGCTCAACCGAATGCTGCTCGACAATATTGCCTGCCACGTTTGGATTGGCGGCAATTTCCTGGCTGTGACGCCGCGATTTCTTGGAGCGAAAGTACAAATTTAAATCTTTGTCATAAACAAAGTGAACCTCGCAGACCCAGGGTTTGTTATCGCGGCTTGTGGCCAAGGACATGTGTACTACGCCTGGTAAGTAGCTTCTGATTGTCTTTTCTATGTCCATCCAGCTTTAGTCTACGCCCGATTTTCCGGAAACTTTTTCATCCAGCCGGCGTCTACCGCAATGGTGGTAGCGTTGACGTGCGGATTCTCTGCTAAAAAGACAAAGGCCGTACCGATATCTGCGGCGTTGACCCATTCTTTTTGCAAACTCTGGTTCAGGCGCATGTTTATATAGTCCTTGCTAGCGCTATCCCAGGCGGGCGTTTTGGTTACCCCGGGCGCCACAACATTGCAGCGAATATTCGGAGCCAGCATCTCGGCCATTGTTTGGGCGAAGTTTACAATCGCGGCCTTGCCGGCGGAATAGATTGCCAACCCCGGATTACCGCTCATACTCATACCGTAAATAGAGCTGTTGAACAAGATAGCTCCGCCTTTGTTTATGGCGGGTATGAAGACTTGGGTGCAAAGAACCGCCGAGATGAAGTTGGCCGAAAGACTGTCAACAATATCTTGGTAGGTCAGCGAGGAGAACTCCGGCTCGTCAGCATAGCCAGCGTTATTTACCAACACGTCGAGCTTCTTATTATTCTTGGTAGCGGATTTGTAGAGTTTTTTCACTCCCTGCTCAGTAAACACGTCGGCCTGAACTATTTCGGCCTGGACTTTATGCGTCCTGGCTTTTTGAGCAACTGCTTCCGCCGCGGTTTTATCGCTTTTGTAATTTATCACTACGTCGTAACCGGCTTTGGCGAACTCTAGGGCCGTAGCCGCACCTATGCCTTTGGATGCGCCGGTGATTAAAACTCTCTTTCTCATAATTTTATTCTACGCCAGTTGGGGGAAAGTTCAGGATCTTTGGTTTTTGGCGCTTCGGAGCAGCCGTTCGTAGCCCTCTTTAGACATTATGCGGCCTGATATTTCGGTTTCGCAGGTAACTATACCGTTGACCGAGGCCCGACCTACGCCCTCGAACATGGATTTCTTGCGTTGTTCGGCAATCTCCACAAATAAATCCAGCGTTTCCCCCGGGAAAACCGGACCTAGGAACTTTGTGTTCGCACTTCCAAATAAAACCCCTAGCTCTCCAGGCTGATCGTACATGGCAGCATAGCCACCAAGTTGGGCTATAGCCTCTAGCTGCTGTACTCCTTGGAGTATCGGCTCACCGGGAAAATGACCCTCGAACTGCTCATCCGCCGGTATCCAGAAGCCTGCCACCGAAACTCCCGGCTGGAGCTCTTGAACGCCGCTTAGCCACAGGCGTGGCGGCCGGTGCGGAATTACGTTTTCGATAGGTAGTAACTTTGGGTTGTGCTCGTAAGCCATTATTCAGTCTCCTTTTTAGCTATTGCAAGAAATGTTTCCTCATCGGCGCCGATAATGCCTGTCGCGCCGTTTTCCAGGTCCGGGTTATTCACCATGCCAAAGATGAATTCGGCGATTTCCCGGGCTCTTGGGGCATTGCCAAGCTCTTCCTGTTCATTTACGAATTCAGGCGCGCCACGTTGGCCCAACCTGCCAACTATAGTATCAGGGGCATAGCCAGAGACAGCTACCAGTAAACGGACATCCCTGTCAGTAAAATCCGGAATCATGTCTCGCAGCGCCGTTTCACCGGCATGTTTGCTGCCAGCGACCACATCATAGTCCTTACCCTCAATTTCTAACGGCGGCATCTTGAGGCCGCGATCGTACCAGTGGGCCCAGTGGCTGGTCACAAACAGAATTCTAGCCGCCGGGGCCATGCCCCGCGAGAACTTCTCAGCCAAAGCGACCTGGGAGTCGCGGTTAATTATTGAGCCATAATTGCGGCTTTTACCTCTTTCAAGACCGCCGCCAGCATTTAGTATTAGCGCGCTAAGGTCATCGCCAGCCCAATCCAGCACTTGGTTTATAAGCCTGTGCCGAGAGTCCGGAAACGTTATATCACCCCAGGCTATCAGCGGATCAACTCCGTTATCAGCCAGTCTTTCCAGGGTTTTGTGCATGTCGCGGGATTCACGCGTAGCGCCAATCGCTACGTCCCAGCCATTCTCCGCAAAGACCACAGCGGTTTCCGCTCCGATTCCTCTTGAACCACCTGTAATAAACGCTTTTTGAGACTCTCCGCTGGCCATAATTTCTCCTTATTTCAATGAGTATAAGCAGATTCGCCTCCAGTGCAAGCACAAGCAAAATGCTTTTTATTTTACGCTAAGCGGCCTGGGCGGCGGCAAGCTCTTCCAGATATTCGTCGGGCCAGATGGTTGTTCGCTCGTGGGTTCGTTGCGAGACCTCGGGTGTTGGCTGCCGTAAACGGCGAGCCCTTTCCCAAGGGAAATCAATCCAGTCTTCCCTCTCCGCTACGTGTACATCCGGACGGTTAGGTTCGGTTTCTGTAATCATGTTATGCCCCGGCTTGAAATATAGGGTTGCCACACAGACCGAGGCCGCTTCCATAATCTTTAAGTAACGGGCGATAAAGTTTAGCGTATGGCCGGACTCCCAGACTTCGTCGAGTACCAAAAAGTGTTCGCCTTCAATCTCTTCGTGGCTGGGCATGGTTCTGGCGATGACTAATTGACCGGGGCTTTCTTGTTGCTGTCCGCTATATGATTGTACGGAAAATGATTGTAACTGGTCGTTGCCTACACCGAACCACTCCGTGAGGTCGCTAGCTAACAGCCAGCTGCCGCGCGCCGGAACCGCGACTTTGCCAATTTTTAAACCGCTTTCACGGTATCTGGCCTCTATCTTATCAGCCAGCTGGACGTTCTTTTCGTGTACCCCGGCATAGGTTTCATAAAAGACTTCGCCCACTTTAGCGCCAGCGCCGTTTTCGTCCACCTTCGAGAGTAATTCAGCCATAGGTTGAGTATAAGTAAATTTGATTCGTCTGCAAGCACAAACGGAATGTTTTTTAGCTTATGGCTATCTTGGCCAGCTATTGATTAATGACAACGAAGTCGCCTTCTCTAAGCGCTTGAATCGGTAAGTTTTTATCGCCATAATTTTCCAGCTCTTGATATGCGTTGTCCCAATCGATGGGTCCCCGAGGGTCATCGGCTCCAAAATCAGACTTAAAATGCGGTAAAAATTTGACTGGCAAAATCCCTAAGCCATCGCCGCACAGACGCCAATCGCAAGTCCAGTAATGTTTGACTAACAAGTTAGAGCCAGCCGAGCTGGCAGCCACAACTTTGCCTTCCCAGATTTTTGGAACGTCGAACTTAGCAAACCAATATTGGAGTAGGTGGTCGTCACCACCGTGGATATACACTATGTCGCTACGGGCAATTTGCTGCTCAAACGTAGCTGGAAAAGCCATTTCAAATGACAATTTAACTCCTCCAGGAGCACGGGTCAGCATCTTTTCGTACTTCTCAAAATTGGCCTCCCAGTCCTCGCGTGGCTGGGCAAATAATGTGATGAGCATTCGGGGTGAGGAGCCTAAACTCTTAACTGTTTCTGCTAAAAAAACCTTGGCTTTGTCAGGATCTTTGCGGACTGCTCCCGAATTTAGAACATACTTTGTCATCTGGTTTTATTTTACGCCGGTTTTTAGAAATCCGGATTGTCTTGGGATATTTAGTTTAAATAATCTTTCCTTTAGGAATTTGCTCTCCCCCCACAGGCGGTAAGATTGATATTAAATCTGCTTCCAGCCTGACCATCTCTGCTAAATTCTCCGCTACGCTTAGGTTTGGTGTTTGAATTGTATCGATTCGCTCGGTCGGTCTATCCTGAGCTTGTGCTGGAAGCTCCTCATACATACTGTTCCAATGTCCCCCAAGCGCCCCGCCACCCAAGATTGAATTTTGGGTCCTAATTTTAGTTCCCCCACTGTAAAACTCGGTTTCTACCACCCCGTAGGTTGTTAAGGGGTCGGGTTCACCATCTTTCTTCTCCAGCATCTCGACTACAATGCCATATTCATGTTTACCGTCAGTGGCCGTCAGGGTAAGGTCTATTCCTCCCTTTACGTTTTTGTCAGCTGTAACGCTAGGAGTTGGGCCGCCGTCCATCGCGCTTCTTAAAACCATATTTCCTGCGGAAATAGCTGCCGAACGTAATATAGGATCTATCTTGGCGTCGCGGTTTAAGCTAATCTTTTCATTCAAAGAATGCGTTAGTCTTTCGGCTTCTTTATAGAAGGGAGAGCCTAAGCCAATGATAGCCGCTACAGTAGCGACGACCGCGACTTCTCCACGATTTGGTTTTCTCATGAATTAAGATTATACAATAAATCACTTGACTTGTTAAGTGTTCCCCGCTCACTTGGGCTGGCGGCGGGTTAATCTTTTATTTGAGCTATTACACGGGCAGGCGCGGCATCCAGCTCGAGCTTAACCGGCAATGCGTAAATCGTAAATTCTTTGCCGGCCAGTTCGGCCAGATTAGTTAAATTTTCGATAATTAGCACATCGCCACTTAGTAAAATTTTGTGGGTTTTATACGGCGGATAATCCGGACTGCACATATCCACGCCGACTATTTTGATTTTTTTCTCGACTAAATAGTCGGCGATTTCGCCGGGTATTTCCGGATAGTCTTCCAGGTATTCGGGTTTACGGTAAATATCGCTCATGCCAGTATGGAATAAAACGATGTCGCCTTCTTCAATGTCGGCCTGTTTAACTTTTTCCAGGTCAAAAGTATTGTTCTCAACCTCTATAAGTCGGCCCCGGCCGACAAAATGCTCAATTGGGAACTGGTCAAGAGTCTTGCCCTCCGCCAACATATGCAATGGCGCGTCTATGTGAGTACCGACGTGCGTGCCAACAGAGATATAGTGGTCGTTATAGCCATCTTTTTCAAAGATGCCGGCCGGTATAATTTTAGTTTCCGGGTCGCCTGGATAGATTGGTGTTTGCTCGCTGAGCGCAACTGACAAATCTACAATTTTCATCTGGTTTTATTTTACGAGGTAATGCTGGCGAATGATACCGCTGCCAATGTTTTCGGTTCCCTGAAGTTCGAGATTTAGCTTATTAGGTTTGGAAAGCATTTTTATACCTTTGCCAAAAGTCATAGGATAAATCGTGACGAATATTTCTCTGACTCGGCCGGAAGCCACAAAAGCATCATTGGTAATCCCGCCGCCAACCAGTAACACATCTTTAAATCCGTCTTGTTCTATTTGTCGCAGTACCGTTTCCGGAGACCCCGAAACATAAGTAAAGCCTGGCTCCCCCTTAGCTTTCGGCGCATGGCTTGTCCATATATAGCCTTTTGGGTGGTCCGGAATATCAAAGAATTCCCGATCACGCTCAAATGTGATTCGGCCCACAATGTAACATCCGGCTTGAGCTATCATTTTTTGGCAGAACTTACCATCTTCATCTGTCACCCAACTCGTATCGCCATCTGACTTAGCGATATAGCCATCTAACGTTATTGCCGGACTCCATGTAATCTTCATCTGGTTTTATTTTACGCTGGTTTTGGGGAATCAGGGTCTTGGTAATAATCGATGCTAAAGATATTGGACGCTTCAGAAAAATTGTTGCCTTCCCATTGCATAATCGGCTTTGGGTTGTTGGTGGGCCTTATTTCGTTAGTGTAATAGTCGGGGTTAATCTTGGCTTTGGAGTACTGGCCGATGGCCATCAAGTGATTGCCGCCAACGTCTTTGGGCAAATCTACCACTTTCAATTCTATCCAGCCAAGGGCGTCTTTAAGGACTGGGCCGTAGTCCGAAAAGTCCAAATCAAGATGGTCCTTAAATTCTTCGATCTTATCTTTGCCAGAGTCGTAGCCGGAATATTTTTGGCCGAGTTTCCACACTAACTCAAGCTGATCTTTGGACGGCACGGAAATAGTAAAACCGTCAGCCGTCTTGAGGTTTTCGGCCGTTATCCAGGGATGGTACACCGCTACCAGAATCATGCAGGGGTTAGTACTGACGGATGTCACATTGTTGATGGGGATAATGTTTTTACGGCCGTCAGGCGAGGTCGTGCCAATTAGCGCAATCAGCCTGGGCGCTAAAATCCTATGGATTTTTTCGGTAACCTCAATCATGGTTTTATTTTACGCTGATTTTAGACACTCTTCTAAAAGTTCGGGAAAGGCATCTGTTTTTAGGTCGCTGGAACAAAAGTGGCCATAGTTATGGAACTCTTTGTATTTAACTTCGGGGGCTGTTTTGCGAATCATCTCAACGCTATCGTGAACGTCGCTGAAATCATTGTCTGAGTTAAATATAGTAACGCTTTCTGTTCTGCTCGGAAAATCTTTATCAATATCAAAGTGAAAAAAATCGCCGGTCTCGCTTGCGAGATTGTCTTCAGGATTAAGCCAGGGCGCGACAAGGACGACTTTGCCGACTTTGGCGTCTATATTCTCGCTCAGCCAGCGGACCAAAAAGCCGCCGCCGCAGCTGTGGCCAACTAGCAACGTTCCGGGTCCAATATCAAAACGCTCGAATTCTTTTTTCCAGGTCGAGTAGTCTGGCCGGAACGACATGGGCATTTCTGGCGTTTGGGTAAAGATGTCTTTTGCTTGCAGTTGCTTTTGCAGCCAAGGAACCCAGTGACTATTGCTCTGCGCCGGATACTCCAGCCCATAGTATTCTTCCCTGTCCGGCCGACCATGCAGAATAATCGCGTTTTTCATCTGGTTTTATTTTACGCTGGTTTTATAAATCACGCAGGCCAGTTCGGTCAATTTTTGGCAGGCCTTCCAAGACCGTATTAGTGCGTTGTCGAAGGGTACCACTAAGCAGTTGATGAGCAATCCCGTGCGAGCCGAAAAAATCTAAAAAAGTTTGATGGTGGCGCTGGTGAGTCTGAAGGCTTTCTTGTCTAATCGCATCCGTTTCATATGGCACATCGGCTGGGTCTAGAACATAAATTCGCGAATAGGCTATGTCGCTGTCACTGCCCGGTATCCAAGCTCTAACTCTTTCGAACAATCTCTCTGCGCCTTCATTATCACCAGTCGACGCGACAAAGACCGCCGCATCAGACACCGAGCTGTCTGTAAATAGAACATCTAGGCCTTGAGCGTTGGCGATTTCTTCTGAGCTTATAGCCATTGTCTGTATATCCGATTGCGGACCAAAATCATCGCGTCGGCTCAGTGGAATTTGTGAGCCGGTTCCAGAGAAATATACCCTAGCGGCCTCATCAATAAAACCGACCCACGGTGCTTCCACATCGAAGCGGACCGCTTCCATTAAGGCAGTTTTGCCGACACACCCTGCCCCAGAAAATGCTACTTTGTGAGTAGGTCTTTCTCCAGTCATAAGAGTAAATTATACCATTTTTAATACTTATTAGCAATAATATCAAGCCGACGCTGGTTTTGGCGAATCCAGTTGTTTGACTTGCTCGGCTAGTGCTTTCGGGTTGCGGTACTCAAGGTGGGTTACTTTATGCAGGTCGGCAAGGCCGCCCGTAAAGTAGCTCAGCTTATTGCCGTCAGTGACGAGTATAACTTCCTTGCCTCTTCCAAGGGCGTAACCGATTTCGATGTGGATACCGCCAGATATTTTCTCGTGCAAGAGCGCCAACAATATGTCTGCTTTATCAATCTCTTCAACATCTTTTTCAACTCCTGCTTCTGCTGTTGAATGGTAGTATTGCCAGCCTTCGTATTCTGCCGCGCAAAATACCTCGTACTCCTCGCGCAGGGCCGGAATAATGTCGTTTACGAATTTCTTGTATCCGGGCAAGATTTTCCCTTCGGCATCAACTTGTCCCGAAAATGATGTGGCTAAAAATATCTTTTTCATCTGGTTTTATTTTACGCTGGTTTTCCGGATTCTGGGTTGTATCGCCAGTGCCATGGCTCAAACTTAACGCCAAACTCGTTCTCCCGAGGGTAAGATAAATGAAAGCCGAATTTGCCAGCGTTTTCCATAAGCCAATCGTACTCTTTCTTTTGGGCAAAAAGCTCTGGCTCTTCATCCGTCGGGATTCCGTCCTGGTTGATAACGTCCAGAGCTGTATGGACAGGGTCGCCGTGTTGGCTGTAGCCCGGCAGCGCAACACCTGACGCTACGTACCTTATATCAAAGTCGGACTTTTCAAGATAGGTCAGAAACACAATGGCTTGATGGGCAGGCGAGCGATAGCCGGACTCTACAAGCAATCGGCTTCCTATTTCCTGCTCAATTGCTCGTTGCAACTTAGAAAACGCCTGGTGGACGGGTTCGGGCAGATATTGATTACCCAACACCACTTTTTGGCCATCTCTTTCAAATGTCTGATTTTTTAGCTCAACCAAGTTTTTGGGCAGCCCTTCTAGACTTACAAACGGGCCAAGGAAACCAAGTTTCTCGGGCTTAAGGCCTAGAAGTTGCCTTATAACTGCGACTTCAGGAGTATTCAGCTTGAAATAAAGTTGCGAAAAAGACAGAGTTGCCATGGACTGATTGGTATATCTGTCGTCGCGCCCGGTTATATCCAGGATATCGTGCACTAATTCTTTATCAAAAACCTCGTTATGCGGCGGTTTTTTTACTTCAAAACTCATCTGGTTTTATTTTACGCTGGTTTTGAGGAGGTTGGCTATCGCAGCATTCACCGCGTCCACCATATCTGCATGCAGCCGATAGTCATGCTCTGTATTAAGCTCTAGGAACGTTTTGGGCGCGCCCAAGGAATCATAGACTGCCTGGACTTCTTCCGGTTTTATGAATTCGTCATTCGTGGCGCAAATTAAAAGTTTTGGTCCCTTAAATTTGGCCAGCGCTTCGGCCGGCTTATACAGTTTTGAGTCCTCAAAATATGAAAGCGGGAGTAAAAATTTCTTTTTCTCAGCAGTACGTATGTCGCCCGGCGGGAGATCCCGCAAGCTGACTGCACAGCCATTTTCTACTTCGCTTGGCGCTGGTTCGGTAGTGTTCCCATAATTTGCCATCGCCAACACTAAAGTCTTTACTTTCGGGTTTCGACTGGCCAGCATACTTACTGCTCCGCCGCGGCTGTGGCCAAGTAACAAAGTTGGTTTATTAATCTGGTCGATTAATTCGTTGACCGCTTTTAGATAGTTTGTGGTTGAATAGTTCTTGATGTCGCCGGGGCTTTCCCAGCTGCTGGGCGGATCGAATGCTAGCGCGTAATATCCACGCTTAGCCAGAAAATCCACATGGCTTGTCATGTGCACATAATCTTTTGTGTCTAACCTGCCTGGCAATACCAGTGCAAGTTTGCTGGCATTTTCATCGCCTTTTGAGTAAGTAGCCAGTTTAAAACTGGGAGTTTCGATAAACTTCATCTGGTTTTATTTTACGCTGGTTTTGTAGGTTTGAAGTCTAAATTTGAGCAAAATGTTCTACTACTATGAGCGCTGGATCGCCCTCGACTCCAACAAAACTGCTACTCTTACAAACTCCGAACCCAACATCTGTAAATTTCGGATCTAAGATATTCGCTTTATGCTCGGGACTCTCTAGGAGCCCATTCATAACGGCATTGGAGTTGTCAAAACCAGCTGCCTGATTCTCCGCTAGGTGTATATATGGAATGCCTTGGTCGGTTATAAAATGCCATGGGGTTTGGCCCGATGGATTATTATGGCTCCAATAATCTTTGGCTACCATGTCGTTACATTTGGCCAACGCTGAATTGTTTAGTTTTTCGTTAAGAACAAGAGGGTTCAACCCTGCATCTGCTCTCGTTTTATTAGTAAGACTCCAAAGTTGGTAGATATCTATGTCGCTCACAGATAGCGGCTTCGCTAGCAATGACGATGAGCTGGTGGTGCTGCTCGTATTATCGATGTTGCTGTTCTTAGTGAGTAGCAGATCCGCTGCAATTAACGCCAGCATGACACCCAGAAAAACCAAAGAGGAAACTATTATGACTAATCTGCTGCTGCTGTTCCTCTTCTTTGCCATATGTTCCTTACACCCCACGCTTAACTTGTTAAGTGTTCTCCTGCGCCACTTATCTTTTTTTATACGCCCATTGGGTTGTACTCAAAGTGTATCGAGTGCTCGGGTCATTTATATCAAGATTAAGCTTCAGGCCTGTGGTTCGAAAATGCCTGCCGTATATGTCTTTATAGAGGATTGTTACATCCATGACTGCGGGCGGTCTTCGGCTCTGCGTTATAGATGTTATTCTTGCGTCTTCGCCGTTTATTGGAAAATCATTGCCGTCGGCTTTGACGGTGTAGCCTTTTGCGAGTACTAACCCCTTCATCTGGAGTTCAACATCTCTTGCGATGCCCTTGCCTACATTCACTACTTTGAATCTAAACGATGAACCTTGAACGATTGCTCCTTCATCTATTGGTGCAAGGATAGGCAAGAATTCATTTCTCATAATTTCTTCCTGAATTCTAACTTCCTTCTCCGTAGCCAGTCTTAGATCATAAGTCTCAACTGTGTACCTAATTAGAACGATTGCGGTGAACCATAGGATTAAAGAACTGACCTTAGTGTCTGCACTAAGATCGAATCTGAGAAACGACTGCTTATCCCCAAAGCCAATCGCAAGAGCTCCAAGTATGAGAGCGACAAATAATAATTTATCGGATTGTTTTGATAAATATTTATTGAATTTTAGAAATGACTTCATTGACTTTGACACGCTCTTGTTGGGTTGTATCCCTACTCCTTACGGTCACAGTATCGTCCTCTAAAGTATCGAAATCAATAGTTACGCAGAATGGCGTACCGATTTCGTCCATTTTGCGGTAGTTTTTGCCGATGTTACCACTGTCTACCCACATTACTTGGCCTAGTTCGTCTTTGAGCATTTTATAAACTTCCCTGGCCTTTTTGGTGAGTTCCGGTTTGTTTTTAACCAGCGGCAGCACGGCTACTTTGACTGGCGCCAGGTCTGTGGGGAGTTTTAGGAAGACGCGCTTTTCGCCGCCCTGTTCGTCTTCTGAGTAGGCGGCGGAAAGCGCGGCTAGCACTGCCCTGTCCAAACCGAAGCTAGGCTCGATTACGTGCGGCACAAATGGCTTAGAGCCATCTTTTGGCCGGTATTCCATGCTTTTGCCGCTGGCTTTCTGGTGCGCCTGGAGGTCGTAGTCCGTGCGGTAGGCCAAGCCGGAAAGTTCGCGGCGGCCAAACGGAAAGTCGTATTCAAAGTCTATGGTGCGTTTGGAATAATGCGCGCGGTCAGCCGCTGGCACTTCCAGCTCATGGATGTCTTTGGCTTTAAGGCCGAGTTTTTTGAAGAAGCTCAGACTGCCCTTGCGCCATTCCTCAAAGCTTTCTTCCCACTTGTCCGGGTGCACAAAATATTCGATTTCCATCTGTTCCAGCTCGCGCAGGCGGAATAGCCATTCACGCGGGCTGATTTCGTTACGAAAAGCTTTGCCGATTTGGGCGATACCAAACGGCAAGTCCGGGCTGAAAGTATCTACAACGTTTTTGAAGTTGACGAATATTCCCTGCGCGGTTTCCGGCCGCAAATAGGTAATCGACTGGGAATCATAGAGCATGAAACCGCCAAGCTCATTAAACTCATCGTCAAGATCAAACTTGGCCTCTGGCTTTCCTTCTTTATTCAGCCATTCTATGTGAGCTTTCATACCCGCAGAATCATTCCGATCAATACTGCGATACTTTGCCCCTGTTACTGATTTGAACATCATGTTGAACTGCTCTGGCTCACTGAGCATATCTTCCTTACCGCAAACCGGACATTTTTTACTTTTAATATGGTCTGCTCGAAGGCGGCTATGGCAATTCATACATTCAACCAGCGGGTCATTAAAGCCGGTAGCGTGGCCACTAGCTTCCCAGACCTTTTTGTTCATCAAAATGGCTGAATCCAACGGGTACATATCATCCCAAGCTGTAACAAAGCTGCTCCACCACAGGTTTTCTATATTGTGCTTGAGCATTACGCCCAGCGGGCCGTAATCGTAAACGCCAGCTAGGCCACCGTAAATCTCGGAGCTGGGGAAAATAAAGCCGCGGCGCTTGGCCAGCGACACAATATCATCAAGCTTAACTTCACTCATCTTAACTAGAGATTATAGCGATTTGAGGTTGGAATATCTATGCCGCCACTGTTGCCAGAGTGTAGTGTTTATGGTATTTTATATATATTCTGCTCTTTACCAGACCTACCAACGGGAGGCACCTGTGCCAGACGTTAAGGCGTTGGCCTTTGCGGAGAGGTATCACCGCTTCGCGGCCACGCAGCCGTATCACCCCGTCAGGGGGCAAGACCTCGACCGAATAGGCGAGAGCCTGAGAGACGCCGCGACCAACAACCGGCAACGCGCCTACGCGCTGATCCTGTGGGGCGAGGCGCTGCTGGAAGAAGGACGCTACCAGAAGGCCTGGGAGGTCTTCTGGGAGGCTCGCTACTACTCGGGAACCGAGCACCAGGTGGTACGCGGTTTCGCCACGGCTCATATCGCCAGCACCCTGACACATCAGGGCAAAACCGAGGAGGCGATGCGCTACGCCAACTCGGCGATGCGCGACCTGAAGCCGTGCGAGAAGTCGCACCCTTCGGAGTACGGGTTCGCCGTCTGCATCAACCGCGAGGCCAGGTGGCGGCTGAACCACCCGAATCCGTGGCCTATCGTCCGGCTGTGGCACTTCGTCTTCCGCGAGCGCTACGGCACGCTGGTTCTGGAGGTGATCTAGGGCAGGAAGCCGGGCGCCGGGAAGCTGTGAGTTTTCGGACTCACGCTTCCCGGCCCCGGTTCTTTTTATTTTTTTGGCCCGTCACCAAACAGAAAATTCCTAGTGATATAATTGGGCCTTATGAGCGAACGCCGTACCGAAGAAGATGCCTACGATATGGCTATAGCCGTGATTAATTACAAAGCCGAGTTGGGCGCCCTAGCCTGCAGAGAGGACAGCGGAGCTGAGCCGATACCAGAAGCTTGGATAAGGCCTACTCCACTAACGGAGCTGGACGAAAACTGGCCTGTTCTGGGCGAGTAGGCTTACGGAGAGCGATTTATATTCGAAGATGCGCTGCCAACATTGCCTGAATTAAAGGCCCAACCTGAACAGCCATATTAGCCGCGCTCTTAACCCGCTGCAGCACATTGGGCCGCTGGGCGCCGAAGCCAAGCCGCAAGAATTTAACGGCGTCAGAGCTAAACTCGCCGGGCTGCTGCGGTGAAGTCCGAAAACACATTCTCTCCAGCTCGAAATAATACTTTTTGTCTGCGGCCAATTTTTTGCCCGAAGCATCAGTTCGCAAATTGGGCATGTGGCCTGCCACTTTTAGCAGCTGCATATTAAACCACAGAGCCGCTAGCTGGGGCTCCAGACTTGAATCATTTAATGATTCAAGCGTTTGCGCTAAGAGGTTAAAGTAGGCTTCTTCGGGCTGGTCTTCGGTAACTTTATTTATAAGCTTGATGGCTTCGTAAGCGGCATCTGTACGGGCGGAGTCTTTGACAATTTGTCCATAATGCGTCGCCAGGCGACCGGACATGAGGGTGTTGATTTCGCCCCTGCCCACCAGAATGGTCAGGTCGCTGACACTAAATAGTTCGATGGCGCCGGCTAATTTACTTTTGGGCTTGCGCACGCCTTTGGCTATGGCCCGGATTTTGCCGTGGTCCGGTGTGATAAAAGTGACGATGCGGTCGGCCTCGGCAAAATCCGTGCGCCGAAGGACTATCCCCTGCGTGATGTAACGGTTCATCGGGCCAGAATGCCGTCTACGCTTTGGGTGAGCTGGGCTAAAGAGGTAGCCGGCTTGTGATGGTAGGCCGCGACGTTGAGGCCATTTAGGCCCGCCAGAGAGGTAGCCAGCTCGGCCGGCGAGACGTCGCTATAAATAATTACCGGCAAGCCGCTCCAGTCCGGGTAGCTGCGTAGCTCGTAAAGGAACTCTACCCCGCTGCGGCCGGCCAACAGTAAATCCAGAATTATCAAGTCCGGCTTTTGGCGGTCGGTGCTGTTGGTAGCAGCCTGGGGTTCTACTTGCCAATCAACGGCATGGCCGCGGCGCTGCAGCGCCTGGCTGACACTTGCAGCCAGCAACATATCTGATTCTAAAAGCAAAACTCGTGCCATTAAGGATAATTCTACATGAACTGGAGCTGTTTGCTGACCGGAACAGCGGTCGCCAGGCCGCCAAGGCCGTTGTGGGCGGCGGAACGCAGCGGTTGCCACATGGCCGTGCAGAGCATGTCAGCAATAAGAATACCGCTGGCGGCGCCGGCCGGCACGGCCGGCAGTGGTTGCCGGGCGTGGCCGACTAAACCACGCGCGGCCCGCAGGGTGCGGTCGGACAGACCATGAACATTGCTAAAGGCGCCGGTAGTTATAACGCTATCCGCGGCCCGGTGGGCAGCCAGTATCAGCCGGTAGTTCTTCTGCCGGCTCTGGGCAGCCTGGGCCCTAATAAGACTGGCGCTAAGGCATTGCATGGCAGCTATCAAACTGGGACCGTGGGCCAGTACCGGCGTCAGCCGGCCCTGGATATCAATCTCTAAAGTAGTATCGTACTGGCGGGCATAAGGTGTCAGCAAATGCGCAGTGTCTTGTAGCAACGCCCCAATAGTCACTGGTTCCAGTGGTAAATTATCAGCGGTGGCGCTGCGCAGTACCAGCCGGTAGGCCTCTATAAGCTGCAGGCCGTCGTTGGCGCTCAAATCCATGGACTGTAGGTGTTTTTGGGCGCTTTTAGATAATCCCCGGGAGCGGTTTACCAGCTCAAGGCTGCCTTTAATCTGCAACAGCGGCAACGTTAAATCGTCACTTAGAGCTGTTAGCAGCGCCCGTTGGGCGGCCAACTCCTCAGATTCCCTGGCAGAAACCTGTCTTTTCACATACCCTCTTTTAGGTTCATTTTATGGACACAGTATAGCATTCGCCGGAACTTAAAATGATTTGATTTTGACTACAGTTTGGCAGCGGTTTAGGGTTGGAAAGTCAGACTGGGGAGCACAATGTTGTTAAAGTCACTAAAAAAATCGCTAGACTCGGTATAAATCTGTAGAGTCTTATCGCGTACCGGAATTACGACCATTTCGCCGCTTTGCGGGTTACCGTGCGAATCCTGGCCTACCTGCCCTGTAAGCAAGGTGCCTGGTTGGACGTTACTTACGCCTTTGAGCTTGGGCGGTGCGTAAGCAGCCGAGGTTAAAGTACCCGTTTGAATATCGGACGAAAACTGGCTGACTACCTGGCTGTATGGGGTATCTACTAGTTCTACACGCAGGGCAAAAGCCGTATCACCCTGGATGCCTGGAACCATACCGGGATAAAAATAGCCTTCTATGGGCTGACTCTGACTGCTGGTATCAATATAGGCGCTGTAGGTCAGCGGATAGCTAAAACTGATGCTGCCAAAGGTGGAGGAACCGGTGTAGGTTTTGTAGGGTTTTTTGAGCTGTTCATTGTAGTTGGCCAGCTGCTTGGCGTCTTCGGCCTTTTGGGCGGCGGCCACGGCCACAGCGATTTTAGCATCGGTATTATTTTTATAATCCTGGCGGCCGGAAAAAGCCCAAGCGCCAAAACTAATAGCGCCTAGTAGCAGCACTACCAGAATAATTATGATAAGCAGCGACTTGCTTTTGGCGGGTGGTGGCTGAAAACCGCCGCCGCCGTACTGTGGTTGCATACCTCTTATGTTAACTTAGCCAGAAATTATATTCAATCAGTACTCGTAGAGGAACATGGCGCCGGATTTTTTTAAGGGCTTGCGGCCGGGGATTTGGAAGGCGTTGCTGACCACTTTGAGCTTCTTGCCTTTGGCTTTGGCGGCTTTTGTAAGTATCCGGTCCAGATGCTTCATACGGTGGGTTATCAGAAAGACGAAGATACCATCGGCGTCGCTAAGATCCACTGGCCAGTAACTAGTCATTTTTACCTTAACCCGGCGGCCGTAGCGCCGCGTTCGCAGCCAGGAATAAAACCACAGGAAGGGGTTGATCTCGTAACCCACGGCCTTCAGGCCGCGTTCCGCGGCCAGCACCAGCATTACGCCGTCGCCGCTGCCCAGGTCTACGAACACCTGCCCCGGCTTGAGGTCCAGCAGGTCCATGGCCCGCAGGCGTTCCGGTTTGAGCGTCGGCAGAAACGGCGCGCCAAACAGAATCGATAAACCCCAGGTTACAATCAGCAACAGCGCCAGCGCCCACATGACCCAAAAAACCCACAGGCCCACCGAAATTATGTCTTGGTAACTCATCCGGAGCTAGGTTTTTTGCTTAACCCATGACGTAGAGCGTTTTGATAAAGCACGTATCCGGGTATCAGCTGCAGGCTCATGTTAAGCATGCGGTACATGATAGTCACCGGCAAGCTGACATCAGCCGGGATGCCGGTGGCGGCCAGCACCGCCGTCATCAAACCCTCGTAGATACCAATGCCGGCTGGCAGCACCGAAATTAAGCCGGCAAAGTTAGCGACCGCGTAAGCCAGAATTACTGCGCCGACATTGACCAATTGGCCAAAGGCGACGTAAACAGCGTAGACGGCGGCGACTTCCGTCGCGTTGGCAACCATCATATAGACAAACGGCATCTTTAGCTCACGCCAGCGGTCTTTAAAGATCTGATAATTTTCGTGTAGTTCGTTAAAGGTTTGTTGGGCGTTTTTGACACCGATAATTTCTGGCTGTGAGCGCCGGAAAAAATGAACTATCTTGTTGAGGAGCTTGGTTATGAAAGTTAAGGTGGCGTTAATACGTTGGCGACTCTCGATAATATAAATACCCAGCAGTGTGCCAACCACTAGCAGCGTTATTAAGGCTGTGGCCACCAAGATAACAAGATTGCTGGCGTGGCCGCGTATCGCTAGCAGTAATAGGCCCAGAATCAGTAGCGGCTGGAAGCTGGCGTACAGCAGAAAAAGCTTGAGTACTTGGGCTAAGGTAGATTTAGCGCCGCTAACACCCTGGCCACGCATCCGGACGGTAAAATAGCTGATGCCGCTGACACCGCCGCTGGGCAAGATATGATTAACGAAGTTTAGCTCCAGCGTCAGCCGGAACATCGGCCAGTAGCGGACTTTATCGCCCAGAGTCGCGAGTAACCGGCGGTACAAACGGGCATAGGAATCATAGTTGAGTATCTCCAGAGGGATCAGCAGCAGCAGCGCGAAGGCGTTTACCTGCCCCAGGTTTTTTACTACGCCACTAATGTCTTTGCGCAAACCAATAATTAATAGCAGCAACGCCACAATGGTTATAATCGTCAGGTATAACTTGAACCGCGATTTTTTTGCCGGAGAATTAGCTTCCATAAATTATCTAATGACTAATTATAGACGTTATACTTGAGTTATGTCAGATTTTAATGCTAAAAGCTTGTGCATTCTTGGCCGCCAGCCGGCTCTAGGTGTGGCTGAGCTGGAAAGTTTATACGGCGCTGAGCACGTCCGGCCGCTAGATAATAATGCCCTGCTGGACATTGACGCCGGCGAAATTAACTTCAAGCGACTGGGCGGGACGATTAAGGTAGCCCGGATTTTGACCGAGATTGATTCTATCGCTTGGCCGGCAATTAAGAAGTATTTGATTAAAAATGTACCGCCGCATGCCCAGCACTTGCCTGAGGGCAGATTCACCCTTGGCCTGAGCGTCTACGGCCTAAAAACAGATGTGAATTCGATAAATGTTGTGGGTCTGGATATTAAAAAAGCTATTCGTAGGACCGGCCGGCCGGTGCGCATAGTCCCCAATAAAGAGTTGGCGCTAAACAGCGCGCAGGTGCTGCATAACAAGCTGACGCATTTGGGAGCCTGGGAGCTGCTGCTGGTACCAAGCGGTAACAAGACTCTGCTAGCCCAAACAATGTTCGTGCAGGACATTGACGCCTATGCCGCCCGCGATCAGGCCCGCCCGCGGCGCGACAGCCGCGTGGGTATGTTGCCACCCAAACTGGCGCAAATTATTGTTAACCTGGCGGCTGGCGCGCCGGGGGGCAAAAACGACCACGCCTACGACAAAAAGACCATGGCCCGCTGGAATATTCTGGATCCCTTCTGCGGCAGCGGCGTAATTCTACAGGAAGCCCTGCTAATGGGCTACAGTGTCACTGGCAGCGATATCGACCCGCGAATGATCAAATACAGCCAGGAGAATTTAAAGTGGCTAATCGAGCAGTTTCCGGCTATTGAGGGCCGAGTAGTGCTGGAAACTGACGACGCCACCAGTCATAAGTGGCCGCCATTTAGCGTAGTGGCCAGCGAAACTGCCCTGGGGCCGCCGTTATCTTCCCTGCCGCCGCCGGATAAGTTCAAATCGTTGGTGAGTGAGACCAACCTGGTAATTAAAAAATTCCTGAAAAACCTGCAGCCGCAGTTGCGCCCGGAGCGCAAAATCTGCCTGGCGGTACCGGCGTGGCGCGGCAAAAATGGCGAGCTGGTCAATCTACCCCTTATTGACCAGATAAGCGATTTGGGGTACAATTGGGTGGATTTCAAGCACGTGGAGCCAACCGATTTAGTCTACTTTAGGGAAGACCAAACGGTAGCCCGCCGACTGCTCGTGCTAAGCAAGAAAGTTTAATCTACATATGTCACATGTCAAAGCTGGCGGTACCAGCAAAAATAATCACGATAGCCCCGGCCAACGCCTGGGTGTTAAAGTATCTGGCGGCCAAACCGTCAAGCGCGGTGACATTATTATCCGACAAATAGGTATGAATAAGCGCTCCGGCGCCGGTACGTTTTTATCACGCAATTTCAGCATTCACGCTGCCAAAGATGGCATCGTCAAATTCAATACCCGCCGCGTTAAAAGCTACAGCGGCCGCTCAATGCCCCGCACCGAAGTCACCGTAGAATAAAAAGTATTAGCTCTAAATGGTTCCGTGAGGTAAGACTGTTCTTACATCAACGTCAGAGTTATCCGTAAGACCTTCTAAGAGCAATCTATCACCAAAAACGCCAAGTCGTACTTGCTCACGTGATATCCGGTCATTATCGCTGTATGGGCTTAGTTCAGCTGATTTTTGTTCTCCAGCTCCATAGTGATTCCATTTAAGCGTGCCTTGGCGACCGAGAATGTTATCTGTATGAGGATCTAAAAATGTCGCCGAGCTTATCGTGCCCTCTGAGGCCATCGCAAACATGACAATTCCGGATTGCGGAAGTTCATGTGCAGCTGCCCAGCTGGACAATTCTTTGAAACTTGCATCCTCTATGCCTCTTACCCGGATTATCTTAACCTCAGAAAGTTGGACGCCAGGATCTGAGCCCTGCTGACCAATCTTCAGTTCGGCCAATAGCCCGCTGCCGCCCATAATGCCCGACGGCGGTGCCTCAGCAGTAAGATCGATTGCCATTAACTGGCCTTTTTTTAAAGACTCGAATTCAACTTGCATCGGATCGGCGTTTCCGCCAATACTCTGAGGTACATCACCAGACGTAACAATTTCATTCATTTTATTTTCCTTTTATATAATTAAACGATATCACTTGCAAAAAGCAAAAGCAAATAAGGCTAGTTTGAGCCTAGCTGTTCTTTGATGTGGCTGACGATGTCGGACATGACTATTTGGGATTTGACGAGGTAGTCGTTGGCGCCCAGGCCTTGGGCTCGTCTTTTATCTGATTCCTGGCCACGGGCGGACAGCATTATAATTTTGGTCTGGGCGATTTCCGGTGTGTTGCGCAAAATGTCCAGGACGTCAAAGCCGCTGATTTTGGGCATCATGATGTCGAGTAAAACCAGGTCGGGTCTGTCTTTAATAGCCGCTGCCAGAGCCTGTTCGCCGTCGGCCACTCGGGTAACGGTAAAACCTTCGGCGCTTAGCCTGGTTGAGTAAACGTCGGCTAAATTATTATCATCCTCGACTAAAAGAATTTTTGGCGATTGGCTGGACGGCGTTTGGTCGCTGGGTTTATCTGTTGGGTCCATCATGCTTATGCTAGAGGATTAGGGTTTAGTTGTCTAGCGTAGGGTAGAGCGTATCAGACCCAAAAACAGCGGGTGCGGACGGTTGGGGCGGCTGCGGAATTCCGGGTGCGCCTGGGTGGCTACAAAGTAAGGGTGGTCCAGAGCTTCTATGACTTCTACCAGGTGGCCGTCCGGGCTCAGGCCGCTGGCGGTGATGCCCCAGCTGGCGTATTGGTCGCGGTAATCATTACTGCATTCGCAGCGATGGCGGTGGCGCTCGATGATGTTTTCTTCACCGTAAGCTTTGCGGGCTTGGCTGCCGCGGGCCAGGACTGTAGGATAATCGCCCAGGCGCATGGTGCCGCCGGTATTTTGCTTGTCGGCTTGGTCGGCCATGTAGTCAATTACCTTGTGGCTGCTGTTGGGGTTTAGTTCTACGGTCGTGGCGTCGCTAAGTCCAGCACGCCGGGCTGCCGCTATAACTGCCATTTGCAGACCCAGGCACAGGCCCAGGTAAGGCGTTTTATGTTCAAGGGCGTAATTGGCAGCCCAAATTTTGCCTTCCAGGCCACGCTCGCCAAAGCCACCGGGTACGATAATTCCATCCAAGCCGTCCAGCTTGGCGCGTTCTTTGGCGTCTTTTTCCAGGGCTTCGGCGTTAACCCAGACAATTTCCACATTGACTTCGTTGCTCCAAGCCGCGGCCCGCAAAGCTTCAAAGACACACATATAGGTGTCCTGGTTATCGACATACTTGGCGATAATACCTATGCGGATGGTCTTGCGGTAATGGGCTAAGGCGCTTTGGACGACCCGGCGCCAGGGCCCCATATCGGGCTTTTGCAAGCGCAGGCCCAGGCGCCGGCCAATCACGTCGGCAATCTTGGCGTCTTCCAGGGTTAGCGGTACTTCATAAATGGTCTTGGCGTTGGGCATGGTTACGATGGCCTCCTGGCTAACACCAGAGAACATGCTGAGCTTGGGCAGCACTGAGCGCGGCGGTTTTACCTCCGAACGGGCGACTAGAACATCCGGTACAATTCCCAGGCCGCGCAGTTCTCGTACCGAATTCTGGGCCGGTTTGGTCTTAAACTCACCGCTGGCTCCCAGATACGGCAAGTAAACCACGTGTACAAACAGGCAATTGTCCGAGCCCAGCTTGATTCCCAATTCGCGAATAGCTTCAATAAAGCTCAAGCTCTCGTAGTCCCCCACCGTGCCACCAATTTCTACGATGTGGACGTCAAAACCCTTACCGTTAGCTATCAGAGTGTCTTGGATTTGATTAGTAACGTGCGGGATAATTTGCACCGTCTGACCCAGGTATTTACCAGCGCGCTCGCCGTTGATAACGTCACTCAAGACCCTGCCGGACATCAGGCTGCTGGCTTTGGTCAGTTCGATATCCAAAAAACGCTCGTAGTGGCCAACGTCCAGGTCGGTCTCGGCGCCATCATAGGTCACAAAGCATTCACCGTGCTCGGCCGGGTTGAGCGTGCCGGCATCAACGTTTAGATAAGGATCGCACTTTTGGATGTTTACCGAAAGGCCGCGGGCTTTTAAGATAACGCCGATAGAGGCGGCAGTGATGCCTTTGCCGACGCCTGATAACACGCCGCCGGTCACGAAAATATATTTAGTAGGCTGCTTGGCGCCTCTAGCCATGCTTATTTTGCCTCTCGGCCTCCGTTATTTATGCCTCAAATATAACACAGATAAGCCGCACAAGCTAAACTACTGGAGCTTGCTTTGGACTATGGAGTTGGCTTTATCCAGCTGCGGGTCTTGGCCGGCGGTGGTCGAAGGGCTCACAACTACATCCGGCGTAATACCCTTTTTGTTGATATTGACGCCGTTTGGCGTGTACCAGTGGGCGATGGTAATTTTGACTTCCGAACCGTCAGACAGGTTTTCTACCTGTTGCACGCTGCCTTTGCCAAAGCTTTGCTGGCCGACTAGCGTGGCGTCATGGTTATCGTGCAACGCGCCGGCGGTAATCTCGCTGGCGCTGGCGCTGCCGCCATCTATCAGCACAACCGTAGGCAGACCGTTTAACAAGTCATTGCCAGTGGCGGTTTCGGTGTCGATTATGGTACTGCCGCGGCGCTCGCTAACAACTGTTTGGCCCTTTTGCAGCCATAAGCTGGAAACATCAACCGCTGCCGACAAGTAGCCGCCGGGGTTGCCGCGCAGATCGAGTACTACACCCTTCACGCCCTTAGTCTTGAATTCGGCGGCGGCTTTAGCTGCCAGGCTGGAGGTGTCATTAGTAAATTGGCTGATTTTCATATAACCGACACTGCCGCTTTCGCTCCAGGTGACACTGGGAATGGTGATGTTCTGGCGGGTAATGGTAACGTCAAATGGATTACCTTGGTTGCGGACGATGGTCAGCGTGACTTTGGTGCCGGCTTTGCCACGGATTTCGTTAACCACACTGTCTACGCTCATACCACTGATGGTCTTATCATTGACGCCGGCGATAATGTCCTTGGCCTGCAATCCGGCCTTGGCCGCCGGATAACCGGCAATCGGCGAGACGATAACGATATTGCCGGAGCTATCGGCGTCCAGTTCGGCGCCAATGCCGGAAATCGTGCCGGCCAGTTCCTGGTTAAAGACCCTGGCCTGGGCAGGGTCGAAGTACTCGGTGTAAGGGTCGCCGGCAGCCGACACTAGGCCGGCTTTGGCGCCGTCAATCAGCTTTGTCTGGTTGAGAGTACCGTCGTAATCACTTTGTAGCAAGCTGTAGACCTGGTCAACTGATGAATAATTAAGCTGGCTGCTTACAACCGGCGCTTTGAAACTCAAACCACTAATTCGCAGGTTGCCCCGGCCGATAGCTAAACCGGCGCTGAATAAAAAAACTGCCACTACCGCGGTGGCAACAACCCTGAGTAAAGACCAGCGCCTGTGGGGTTTTACCACTCGCTGGCCCTCCGGATGATGGTGTGCCGGATGATGCTTTCTTAGTTTGCTTTTCACTAATGCTTAATTATACAGCACTCGCCCTTAGGTTTTCCTGAACGCAAGCTTCACTTTACAATGTTCAGGAAAACCTAAGGGCTCGTTTAACAAGCTGGCGTGGCTACTGGAAATATATGTAAGTGAAGTTGCTGCCGTTGACCCACATTTCGCTGTAGCGGCCGTCCAGGTTGTAGTTGTACTGGCTGACGTAAATCATGTTGCCGCTGACGGCTTCGACCCACATGGCGTGGCCGTAAGCACCGCCCATAGAAATCGCTACTGAGTCAACTTTGGGCGTGCTGCTGGTTGGAATACCGGCGGCTTGGGCATCCCCGGGCCACTGGTTGGCGTTACCTACCCCGCCCCAGTAAGGCATAAAGCCGTAGGTTTGATAGACTTTCCAGGCAGTGTAGCTAACACATTCGCGGTTGAACATGCCCCAGCTGTCTAACATGCTGTCTTGAGGTACCGGGTAATCCCAATTGGCTGGATAGCCGCCGTGGCCGGGATCGCCAGATACTACAGCGCCACCTAAAGCGTGGTTAGCTGCTAGCTGCTGGGCACGCAAGCTGGCTATCTGGGAGTTATTGCCGGCAATTGCCTGATTATCAGCGGCGATTTGATCTTCGCTGTAGGCCAGCAATTGGCTTTGCTGGGCTTCTTGGGTTGCCAATGAGCTGCGCTGGGCCTGTAGGCTAGCCAGAGTTTCCTGCAGCTGGGCTTGCTGGGCTTGTAGTTGCACCTTGATGGTCTGGATAGAATTCACGCTGGTTTTGACTTTATCCTGGACAATACTGCGGTCGACTTCTTTATTAACAAAATCACTCAGATTATTACTGCTGGCCAAAATTTCCAGGGTGGAAACCTGCCCCTCCAGATACATCTGTTTGATATTCTCTCCGAGTACCTGTTTTTCGTGATCCAGCTTGGCCTGATTGTCATTAATTTGCTGCTGCAAATCGTCACTCTTCTGCTGGGTAGTAACGATTGATTGTTGCAGGCCGTTGATTTGGGCATCTAATTGGTCAACCTGGTCCTGATAACTGGCAGCCTGGGCGCCTTCCTGGGCAGCATCGGCGCTGGCCGAACCGTTTTGGGCTTGGAGTTGCTGTATCTGTTGATCAAAGCTATCGGCCACTGCCAGACCAGTAAAAGCGCTATAAGTGGTAGCTCCAACCAGGGCTACGATAAGCACCAGCGTGCCCAACGCCGAGCGCACTCTATAGCCTAATTTTAATTTTTGTTTTAGCATTAACAATTTGATGATAGCACTCCTTTTTACCCAAAAGCAAGCTTTTTGGGCGCGTTAATAATAGAGGTGGCGGGCGTAATCAACCCTTAAAGATTTTTATTAGCGGTTAAGTATCGATAAGGCGGAGGAGCTTTAGCTCCGTAGCCTCAGATATCGCCGCGTGGCTAAGGCGGAAGATGCGGCTCCTATTATTATACCAGCCCCTATTTGATCTCCCAGAATGGACCAGAAATGGGCCGAGAAGAACTGGCTGGCATAAGAGATATCGAGTAAGCCAAAGGTGCTGGCCTGCAGCGTGGAGCTGGCAATTCTAAACAGTGTCCAGCAAAGGGTTACGGACAATAGCGCCGCCACCACGCCATAGATTACGGTTTCCACTATAAATGGCCCGCGTATAAAGCCCGGGCTGGCGCCCAGCAAGCGCATGATAATCACCTCGTCACGGCGGTTGAAGATGGCCATACGGATAGTGTTAAAGATAATCAGGATTGATATAAAGACAAAAACTATTATTCCTATAACCCCGGCTTCCTCGAAGAAGTGAGTCGCCCGAGTTATTTTATCTACCGCCTGTTTGCGCTGGATAGAGTTGCTATCATCGGCCGTCTGCGCTTCTAGCGGTTTAATATTCGGCTTATTCATGAAGTCATAAATTTGCTGCAGGTTATTGGGATCTTTAGGGATAATATCCAGGTTAGCCGGCAACGGATTGGAGGTTTCGGAAATAGCGCTCAATAAATCATTGTTCCCTGCATTTTGGGCCTCATATTTTTTTAGTACTTGAGCTTTGGATGAATAGGTCACCGATTTGACGTTAGGGAGAGCTTTGATCTCGTTCATCAATGTATCGCGCTGCTTATCTGTAACGCTATCTTGCAGGAAAAGCGTTACGTCGATGTGACTGGTTAAGCCGTCGATAGTATGACGAAAAGTGGCGTTAGAGACCACGGCGAACAACAGGATTGTCAGCGTGATGCCCATCATCGCAATCGCGGCAATCGCCAACCAGATATTGCGGCCAAAGCTGATGATGCCGTATTTGATGATACGTTCAAAGGTGATAAATCGGTGGCTCTTTTGCATAGATTCTAGTTGCCTTTGTACTGCCCTACCGCCCGGTCGCTGACAATTTTGCCATCTTTAATAGTAACCACTCGGCGCTTGAGGGTATTAACAATGTCCTGGTTGTGAGTAGTCAGCAGTACGGTAGTGCCAAATTTATTAATCTTCTCCAACACCTTGATTACGTCCCAGGCGTGCTTTGGGTCGAGGTTGCCGGTGGGCTCATCGGCTATCAGGATTTTAGGTTGGCGCACAATCGCCCGGGCAATGGCTACTCGCTGGCGCTCGCCGCCGGATAGTTCCATCGGATAATTATTTTCTTTACCTTTGAGGCCGACGACCTCCAAAACTCTAGGTACTGTGTGTTTGATTTCGGCATTGGGAATACCAGCGATTTCTAGGGCAAAGGCGACGTTTTCGTAGACAGTCTTATTAATTAGCAGTTTAAAGTCCTGGAAAACTACGCCGATTTTACGGCGCAGCAGCGGCACGTCCCGGTCTTTGAGTTTGTCATAATCCATACCACCGACAATAATTTTGCCACTGGTGGGTTTCTCTTCCCTTGTTAGGAGTTTGAATAGCGTGGATTTACCGGCGCCGGATTGGCCAACGATAATCACGAATTCTTTGGGCTCGACGTGTAAAGACACGCGGTCCAGCGCGGTGGCCCGGCGATTATAGGATTTGCTGACCCTATCTAACAAAATCATCTATATATAAGTATAGCAAATAATGCTTACGGCTTGGGCGCCTCTAGCCAGGCGTCGATGAGTGGGTTGAGGTTGCCATCCAGGACTTTTTCGACATCGGAAGATTCGTAGCCGCTGCGGTTGTCTTTGACTTGTTTATAAGGATGCAGAACGTAGCTGCGGATTTGGTTGCCAAATTCGGCTGATTGATTGGGGCCTTTGACATCGGCCAGGTTTTCGGCGTGCTGTTCTAGCTGTAATGAAGCCAGGCGGGAGCGCAAAATGGCCAGCGCGGTCTCTTTATTTTGCAGCTGGCTGCGCTCGTTTTGGATGCTAACGGTCAGGCCGGTGGGCAGATGGGTGACCCGTACCGCGCTGTCGGTGGTATTCACGCTTTGGCCGCCGTGGCCGCCAGCCCGGAAAACGTCGATTTTTAGGTCTTTATCATCCAGCTGCACTTCATCTGGCTTATTAATCATTGGCAAAACTTCTACCTTGGCAAAGCTGGTTTCACGGCTGGCGGCCGAATTAAACGGACTGAGGCGAACCAGCCGGTGAACACCGTGTTCCCCAGCCAGCTTGCCGTACAAAAAACTACCGCCGGTGAGTTCTATAGTTACGCTTTTGAGGCCGGCTTCTTCGCCGGCGGTTTGCTCAACAGTTTTAACTTTTAGGCCCTGCTCTTCGGCCCAGCGAACATACATTCGCAGCAACATCTGCGCCCAGTCCTGGGCATCGGTGCCGCCGGCGCCAGCATGAATGCCCAAAATTACATTGTGGTCGTCATACGGCCCCTGAAAACGTAACTCCTTTTTCAGTCGATTAAGCTCATCTCCGAGCCAGTCGAGCTGACCTTGGAGTTCATCTTCCAAAGTCTTATCTTCAAGTTTTAACAGTTCTTCACTGTCGTCTAAGTTTTTCTGGGCTTTTTGCCATGGTTCAACTCTAGCCCGTAAGGCTGCCTCCTGCTTGGATACGCTTTGAGCCTTTTGGCTATCTTGCCAAAAGTCCGGCTGTCTCATCTGGCTCTGTAAGTCTGCCAGCTCTATTTCTAGTTTATTTAAATTTAGGCTTGCAGTTGCCTGATCAAGCTCCGAGCGAAGATGGCTTGCCTGATTTTTTAGCTCATCCATCTTTACTTCCAAAGAGGTTGCAGCTGCTTGTTGAGCTTTTGTGGGATAGTAGAATCTTTGCCGCCCAACACGCCCACGCTGCCAATACCGGATTTGAACATTTTGCCCATGGCCTTGGCCATATCTTCTTTACTGACAGACTTAATACGCTCCGGCACGGTCTTCATCTCTTCAATGTAGCCGTCAAAGAAATAGCGGCCGTAGGCATTAGCCACGCTGCCGACAGTTTGCATGGAACGCTGGAAAGAACCCAGGGCATACTGCTTAGTTGCTTCTAAGTCTGAGTCTTCAATCAAACCGTTTTGGACTTTTTTGATTTCGCTAATAATTATGTCGCACAGCGCCGGGGCGTTTTCTGGCAGCACTTGGGCGCTGAGCCACCATTCAGTATTTTTCTGCGATTGGTGATGGGCCGAACCAACGTGGTAAACCAAGCCTTTGTCACGCGCCTGGCCAAAGATTTTAGAGTACAGGGTTTCGGTTAGTAAGATATGTGCTAGGGTCAGCGCATCGTTGTCTTTTACGGATATCAAATCATTAAAATATGTGCTCATAATCAGATAAATATTTTGTACGGTTTGATTGGCGATGAAGGTCGGCTTGGCCGGCTTTTTGGCCACTTCCGTTGGAAACTCAAAGCGCGCCGGGCCTTTAGGCAGCTCCAGGCTCTCCAGAACTTTTTTGATGGCTGGACGGCGGCCGCGCAGGTCGCCGGCAATAATAAAGCGCAGGTTGCGGGTAAAGTGGGTCTTTTTATAATGTTCGACCACGTCTTCGCGCGTGACATTGTCTATGAGTTTGGCCCGCTGGGCATCGGTCGCGATATCAAAGCCGAAGGTCTGACTCATGGTGCTGCCCAGATTACGGAAGTGGTTGTTGGAGTAACTTACCAGCTCATCGCGGATATTGCCGAATTCGGCCTCGAATTCAGCCTCTAAAAATAATGGCTTGGCCAAGGCCAGCAGCTGCAGGCGCAGTACCCTTTCCCATTCAAAATCGGCGGCTTCGCCAACGTAACTAATATAGTAGTAGCTGGTATAAGCGTTGGTGAAGGCGCCGTTGCGGTTGAATTCCGCCTGAAAGGCTGACGAGGTTGGGTAGTCCTCGTTGGCAGCTAAAATAACGTGCTCCATCAGGTGCGAGGTTTCCCATTTCTTTTTGTCCTTGAGCAAAAATTCGCCGGCCCGAAAGTTCAATTCGTAATTGGTAACGGTAGCGCCGGGCACATGAATAAACAAGCCTTTGGCGCCGTTTTTGAGTTTAATTTCAGAGACCGTGTGCTTCATGTTATTTGCGCTTCTTCTTGTGCCCGGCGCTTTTTTTCTTACGCTGGCGCTCGGCCTTACGGGCCTTTTTGCGCTGGGCGTGTAAGCGGGCTTCGGCGGTGGCCTCTTCGCTAGCCGGCGTAAAATCAGTTTCCTCAAAAGTCTCAACGCTGGTGATTTGGCTGGCGTTATTTATCGAGCCGGCGGCCGCCCGAGTTAAATCAGTCTCTACTACTGCCTGGTTAACTTCGGCGTCCATAGGCTGGGCATGCATAATTGAGCGGACAATTTCGCGGCGCAGATTGCCCTGGAAGTCATCAAAAATCCGCTGGCCCTGACGGCGGTATTCTACCAGTGGGTCGCGCTGGCCCACGGAAATCCAGTGGATGCCCTCGCGCAGGTGGTCCATGTTCTCCAGGTGCTGCATCCACAGGTTATCGAGTACCTGCAGGTAAACATCGCGCTCCACTTTGCGCATAGTCTCGGCGGTGAACATTCTTTCCTGCTCTTTATAAAGTTCCTGCGCAGCCTTATCTAGCTCGCCCTGGAATTTATCGGCGGCGGTATCGAACAATTTATCCAGGGTTGGGTCGTTAAACGGGAAAGATTCGCTTAAAAGCGCTTCGTACTGGTCGCTAGTGGAGTCCGGGTGTTTGGCCAGGTAGTCCACTTCCTCGTCGATCATTTTTTTGATGCGTGGGCTTATGTCGTCGGCCTTCAAGACTTCGCGGCGCATAGCGTAGATTGCCTTGCGGTGACGGTTCATAACATCGTCGTACTGCACCACGTTCTTACGCTGGTCAAAGTTAAAACCTTCGACTTTTTTCTGGGCGCCTTCCAGGCTCTTGCTAATCATGCGCGATTCTATCGGTGTTTCCTCGTCTACCTTGAGCTTATCCATAATGCCGGCAATGCGGTCACCGCCGTAAACACGCATCAGGTCGTCTTGGCAAGAAACGTAGAACTGGGTGGTGCCGGGATCGCCCTGGCGGCCGGAACGGCCGCGCAGCTGATTGTCGATGCGGCGTGATTCGTGGCGCTCAGTGCCCAGTACGAACAGGCCGCCCAAGTCGGTGACGCCTTCCCCGAGTACAATGTCCGTTCCGCGGCCGGCAATGTTGGTAGCCAGTGTAACCGCGCCTTTTTGACCGGCTTTAGCTACGATTGACGCCTCTTTTTCGTTGTTTTTGGCATTTAGCACTTCGTGCGGCACCTTGGAGGCTTTTAGCATGCTGCTTAGCAGCTCGTTCTTCTCGATGCTAACCGTACCTAGTAGCACCGGCTGGCCTTTTTCGTGCAGGGCTTTGACATCCTTGACGATGGCCCGCATCTTGCCGGGCTCAGTCTTATAAATCCGATCGGAAAGATCCTTACGGACATTTGGTCGGTTGGATGGTACATCCACCACATTCATTTTATAAACTTGGTGGAATTCTTCGGATTCAGTCAGCGCCGTACCGGTCATACCGGCCAGTTTCTTATACAGGCGGAAGAGGTTTTGGAAAGAAATAGTTGCCAAGGTCATGGATTCTTCCTGGACCTCCACGCCTTCTTTAGCTTCTATGGCCTGGTGCAGGCCTTCGTTGTAACGGCGGCCGGCCAGTAGGCGGCCGGTGAAATCGTCAACAATGACGATTTCACCGTCTTTAGTAACCACGTAATCTTTGTCGCGGTGGAACAGGGTTTGGGCGCGCAGCGCCTGTTCCAGGTGGTAAATTGAGCGCAGGTTTTCAGTCGCGTAAAGGCTTTGGATGGCCAGAACTTTTTCAACCAGTTCCACGCCGGCATCGGTCAAGATAACGCTTTTGCGCTTTTCGTCTTTTTCATAATGCTCGGTTTCTTTGAGCTGGCGGACAACTTTGGCGAACTGGCTATAAGCCGCGCCGCTAGCCGTAGCCGGGGCGCTGATAATCAGCGGTGTGCGGGCTTCGTCGATTAAAATTGAGTCGACTTCGTCCACAATGCCATAGTGCAGGTCGCGCTGGCGCAGTTGGTCGGTTTCACGGACCATGTTGTCACGCAGATAATCAAAACCGAACTCATTATTAGTGCCGTAAGTAATGTCCGCCTGGTAGGCTTCCTGACGGGTGGCCGGTCGCAAGTGGTGCATGCGGGCGTCAAAGTGTTCTTTATTTTCGTAGGTCTTATCGTAAACATAGGATTGCTCAGGGATTGCCACACCCACGCTAAGGCCCAAGAAGTCATAAACCTGGCCCATCCAGCCGGCGTCACGCTGGGCCAGGTAGTCGTTGACAGTCACCAGATGCGCCCCCTTACCTTCCAAGGCATTCAAATAAAGCGGCAAGGTCGAAGTAAGGGTTTTGCCTTCACCGGTTTTCATCTCGGCAACCGAGCCTTCGTGCAGCACTTGGGCGCCAATCAGCTGCACGTCAAAAGGGCGTTGTTTTAGGCTGCGGGTGGAAGCCTCGCGCACAACCGCAAAGGCATCAGGCAGCAGTGCGTCCAGTTTTTCGCCCTTTTCCAGCCGTTTTTTCAAGACATTGGTTTGGTCTTTTAGCTGAGCATCGGTCATTTTTTCGTACTTGGGCGCCAGCTCGTTTATAACTTTGACCTTTTTGCGCATGCGTTTAATAGTGGCGGCCTGGGGGTCGCCTAAAACGCGTTTTAGAGCTTTTTTATTTACAAATTTCACCATATTAAAAAGTTTTTCCTGCCAACAACGCCTCTAGAATTAATAAATCAGAGTCACCTTATATTTTACCGCAAAAAGTTGCCAAATATAAGAGTAAAACTAGATTTCGGTCTGGCCGGACAGGTACTTTTGCAAGGCTTCGGGGATTTTAACTTTGCCTTCCGGCGTTTGGTTGTTTTCGATAATTGCCACCATAGTGCGGCCCATAGCAAAGGCTGTGGCGTCATTGGTATGTACAAATTGGTTGTCATCGCCACTTTTAACCCGGGTCTGCAGGCGTCGTGCCTGATAATCCGTCATGTAGTCCGCAGTGTGGGTCTCTTTGTAGCCGCCAGCGCCGGGAAGCCAGGCCTCCAAGTCAATGCCGCGGGCATTGGGCTTGCCGATATCGGCAGTACATTTTTGCAGCACCCGATATGGAAGTTTCAGCTGCTGCATCAGATATTCTTGGATGGCAACCATCAGCAGATGCTCTTTCATGCCATCTTCCGGCTTGGTGAAGCCTTCCATCTCCAGCTTGTCGAACTGGTGCATACGGATAATACCCTCGGTATCTTTGCCGTAAGTCCCGGCTTCGCGCCGAAAACTTGTGGCATAGCCCAGGTATCGTATGGGTAAGTCAGCAAGATCCAGAATTTCATCCTTATACATCGGCCCAAGCGTGTGCTCGGCACTGCCTTGCAACCACAGATTATCTTCGTCGGCACCGACTTTGTAGCGGTCGTCTCGCGGTTCTAGCCGATCCATGGCCTCAAAGACTTCGGTTTTAATCATTAACGGCGGCAATACAGGCACAAAGGGCTTAGAAGATAGGTCTTTGAGGCCGGAATCCTGAATAATTTTTTTGAGCGTTTCCTCATTTGTCAGCGTATCCATTACAAACTGAACGATAGCCAGCTGCAGCTTAACTAAATCGCCTTTAAGGTAGGCAAAGCGGCTGCCAGCGACTTTAGCCGCCCGCTCTTTGTCTATCCAACCGCGGCTCTCGCCTATCTCCCAATGGGTCTTGGGCTGAAAATCGAACTTCGGTATATCGCCCCACTTTTTGGCTTCGACGTTTTCGTCCTCGCTGGCGCCAACCGGTACATCATCGGCGGGCATATTGGGTACGGACTTCAGCAAAGAGTCGAGCTCCTTGACCAGATCTCCCATCTGGGCTTCAAGACTAACGATTTGATCTCTTAGTTTTTTACCTTGATTGATATCCTCAGGAGAAGGCTTTGAACCTTTTGAGTTTGCAGCTAATTTATTCCTAGCCTCCCTTAAAGGCTGCACTGCGGCCAGCTTTTCCATTACTTCTTTGTCTAGCTCGATTAGTCTACGTATATCAACGTCATAGCCCTTTTGTTTGGACTTTTCCTGGACCAAATCGGCGTTCTCCCTGATAAAGCGAATATCTAACATGCCTTTATTCTATTTCTTCTTAGCAATAGCGTCTAGTGTTAGCTGGGTGCGGGCCTTGGCGTAGGCGCAGTATTCACATTCGCCGCCCATGGCGGCTTGCCCCACGGGCGGCATTTCATCTGATTCCAGCGTCTCTTTAATTTTCTTGAGTGTCGGCCCAACCCATTTGTCGCTGCCTTTATAAGGAAAGACATTGGTGCGGAATTCGACTTTGTTAAAGAAGCCTTTGCCTTTGGCGATACCGTTGGCATAGACAAAGTAACCGGTGTCGCTGACTTTGTGGCCCTCGCCGCGCAGCAGCCACTGGTAAACCTCCATCTGGCGGCGATAGCTGTCGTGCCAGCCGCCTTCGGGGCCCAGGTCGGTAATTTCTGACTCTTTAGCGGTGGCCTTGTAATCTACTACTATCAACTCGCCCTTGGGATTGACCCATACATCATCCACGCCGCCAAAAATTAGTAGATTAGTGGCTTCATCCAGGTGCTGAACGCCAGTAAAAGTGTGGCGCCAACGCTTCAAGTTCTCGTGCTGGAAAGGCTTGGCGTTGACCTTGAATTCAACCTGCCAGGGGTGCTGTTCACCTTTTTCGCGGTAGGTATCAAATTCGGTTTTGAGTAGTTCGTCGATGGCGCTATTAATCAAAAATGGCGGGCTGCTGGGCTGGTCGATTTTAAGACGCTGAGCCAACCAAAAACAACGCGGACAGCGGATAAAGTTCTCTATCCGACTACGACTAAGCTTATAAACCTCTTTTTGGCCTGGACGGTACGCCGGGCTTCTCTCATATACCATTCCCTAATTGTATCAGCTCTAAAAAACGGGCAATGTTTGGCTAATAAAGATCCAGCCTCGGTAACGTGGTGTAAGTCGGAGAGTTCAGGTAGATAACAACATCGCCCCCGGCTTTGACCGCCGAAACGGTTGTTGGCTGCAGGCTAGCATCGCAAAATAGCGTACTGGAATCATATTTTAGAGATGTTATTGTTGGTAGCTGGTTATAATCGGCGTCATATACATACTGGCCATCGGGGCTAAAGTTAATTTGCTGGTTAGCGGTATCGACGCTGCTAACAGACAAAGAGCCGTAGTCCTTATATTGCGAGGTATCGGCATCACAAGCGCCGGTTGCGCTATTGTTGCTGGTCTGAACCCCGTCAGGCTGCATCAGGCCACCACCACCAGAGTTAGAATAGGTTACAGTCTGGCAATTTTCGCCCTTTTTGTGATTGAACTCGACGTCGGAGTTGAAATAGCTGCCATTATCCAGCGAGTTGTTGTCGCTGCTGCTTTGTCCGCCGGCGCCTAGGCCACCAAGCAAAATGGCCGTCCAGCCGGCATCAAAGCCGCCGGCGGCGGTTTTGTAATCAAAACAGACTTTGTACTTGGTACCACTGATTTTTGTGTAGGTAACCGTGGAGGGCGCGTCTTTGATGCCAGCCGCAGCCAGAGAAACCGGCAGCGCGCCGCCGTTGTAAGAAAATTGGTCGAACTTGTTGCTGAACTGCTCGACGACCTTGTCGGTAGCTTTATCGGTCTTAGCACTGGCGCCTTGGCTGACCACGTACACCAGACAGCCCAGGCAGACTGCCAAGAGGACAAAGAAGCCGATGTAGTATTTCTTCATTTTAGTCGGCGTCTACTGGGTGCCCCTACTTAATAAGACGATGCTCGTCAAACCAGTAATAAACCAATATTCCGCCGGCAATTACTAGAATTACCAACAAGTTAACCAGGGCTTTGCCAATCGAGGTTCCGGAGCCGCCACTAGTGTGTTGCAACACGATATACACAAAATATATAAGATTTAACAGTACTGCCGTATAGGCAATGATTTGAGTAATTTGCGACCAGCGCCGCTTTGACGGGTCGAATCTTAAGGACGGATTAGCCAGCTCAGCCCTCTTAAGCCGAAAGAAAAACCAACCAAAGACCGGCACACAAACAATCAGCGCCGACGTTGGGACGACCACGTAATTAAATCCCTTGCTGCCGTTAAGCATGTTCAGAATAATCCAGGCCAGGGTTATGGCGCCAGCCCAAAGCACAATTGTCATCATTCCGTATTCAACACCGCGGACACTTAATACCTTTACAACCGCTATCGGTTGATCTGTGCCGGTTGGTTCTAGCTGTATTGGAGACTGAGGTCCCGGTGTTATTGGCGGACTTAGCGGTCCGTGATCCGGTGTTATGGGCAACGCTGAGCCAAAAGAAGAATGTACTGAAGGAGTTGATGGATAAATCTCTGTTGGTTGGGAGTGTGGCTGCGTATTTACTGAATTGTCGCCGGAATCCATGCTTTGTTGTCCGATTAGTTATTTAGCTTAGTTGGAGATTAGCATAAGCTTAATGTGAATACAATATTCGTTGTAACTAGCCGGCAAATTTTATGAGGCGGGCTGTTTTTAGCAGCCCGCCTCATAAGCTTGAATTTTTATTTATGGAGAACTATTTCTGGCGAGCGCAGTAAGACTTAACCACCCAGCCGGCCGCCGGATATACGGCCAGAGCGAACAGTGCTACCCAGTCGACGTACCAGGTACCGGGGGTTGCTGTTGGGACCGGGAAGACGCCACGGAACGGCGCCAGCAGGACGTCAGTTGTTGAAAACGCCCAGTGCACAAAACCGCCACCAGCAGTAGTGAAGAAGAATTTCAACACCACACGCAGAACCAAGAGCAGCTCAGCCAGACCGACGAAGGTATCGACCATGTAGCCGACTTTCTTCTTGTCTAACTTATAGAAATCCATCATGGATATCCTCCTTAATTAATACGTCAATGATAGTCCCCCTTCAGCGAATTTTCAAACTTTTATCCACAGCTTTTTGCGAACTTGGCGAAATAGTCGCTCACCAGCTTTTTTAAGAACCGTTCATGCGCGGACAGACGCTCGCCATTGCTTTTCCGGAGCCGCTCCCGCGCGGACGGTAGGCAATTTAAGCTGCGAATAATATTATCGCATCTTCATTGCCTACCGACCCGGCTCCGCTTCGGTTGAATCTCCGTCAAAGCAACGGCTCGCCCGACAGACTTCAAAAATTTGTGGGCTAGCTTGTGCCATCTAACTCATGGATTCTTTTATGGTCGAGGCCGTAGTAGTGGGCAACTTCGTGCCAGATTGTATGGCGGACCTGCTCGCGGACTTCTTCTTCGGTTTTACAGTATTGTTCCATCGACTGCTTGAAAATGGTGATTTTGTCCGGCAAGAGTTTGAGCGTGCCGTTGCGACGGGGCAACGGCACGCCCTCGTACAAGCCAAACAAAACTTCGTTAGGATACAGGTTAAGCTTTTGCCGCTGCTGCGGCGTAGGCAAATCCTCTACTATAAAAGCCACGTTTTTTAGATACTGCTGATAAAGCGGCGGGATAGCGGCAATCCCCTCCTCTATAAATTTGCCAAATTGCTCATCGCTAACCTGAACCATCGTTTTATTATACAAGTTAAAGCCGCCTCACATTTGAGCGCAGTGCAAGGAAGAACTGAGCAACGGACTGAGCCGTATTTAAATACGGCGAAGGAGTAGCTGAAGTTCTGACACAGCAATGCGCCAAAAGCCAAGCTGATTTTCGGCTATGCCGGAAAGTTAGCTTGGTGGTGTGTGGCGGCGATAAACAAAAAAGCGGCCACGAGGGTCGCTTTTTTGTACAGTGACTCGCCCGAAGGTTTATCACTGCACGAAAAGATCATTGCTGGGCTTTTCGTAATCACCTCACGATGATTACTTTAACTATACCCCGCCCCCATATGCCTTGTCAACAATCCTAATAGGTAGTTGAGATGCTTCTGCTTAGAGGCTTTTAGCCAGAGGTTAAAGGATTAGTGCAAATTATTTTTAATAAATTTCAAACGTAGTAAAATTTGCTCCACCCAGGCTTTTTCAGGAACCATTCACGCGCGGAGACTAAACTGGCGCATACGGTATATGGCACATACCTATGCCTGTTCTGGCCGAGAATTTCTGATGCTCGGCTTCAGCCGGCCAAAAAGTCGTAGCCTTCTCAACGGTTGTGGCAAATTTGCCGTCTTTTTTGTACTGATTATGCATATCAATCATATCTTGGGCAGCCTTTCTCTGAACGTCGTCTAAGTAAAAGATGGCCGAGCGATACTCATCGCCCACGTCAGGTCCTTGGCGATTCAGCTGCGTGGGATCGTGCATGCGGAAGAACTGCTTCAAAAGGCTTTCGTAACTGATTTTCTCTGGATCATAGATGATTTTGGTAACTTCGGCGTGGCCGGTCTTGTGGCTGGCTACATCCCAATAAGTTGGATGCTCGGTGTGACCGCCAATGTAGCCGACTTCAGTCTCCAAGACACCGGGCACTTCATCAAAATAAAACTGTACGCCCCAAAAACAACCGGCTGCAAAAATTGCTGTTTGATTCTTACTCACAGTTTTATTTTATCAAGATCGCCGTCCAGTACTGCCGCGCTCATGCCGTAAACTTCTTCATAGAAATTCGAATCCTTGTCTACACCGTTCAAAATAAATACTGGTTTGCCCAGATAATACGCTAGTCCCCACTCCATAGTGCCGTTGGGGCCGATGTAATTGGGCTTGCCCGGCTTGTCGTCATTTACAATCAAAACTGCGTCGCCGGCCGCCACCTCATTGAAATGGTCCATTGCCAGTTTTTGCTTACGCTTGAAGTGGCTGGGGTCATGCATCCAGGCTTTGACTTTAGTGATATCGTAATCGCCGCTTTCGCGCATCCGCTCAGCGGTTGCTGGCACCACAACTTTATAGCCTTTTCCTCGAAGTTCATCGGCTATTTCATTGACGTGCCGGTAAAAGCTCCCGCTGGAGCAAATGACAATGGTTTTTTTAGCCATCAATTAGCCTTCGAGTTTAAGACGTTTGATTAGCCAGTCGCGCGGCAGGATGGAAAGGAACCAGCCGGCGCGCGGGCCGCTGTCTTTGCCGATTAACGCCCGGTAAAGCGGCTGAAAAACCTGCTGAGGCGTTAGGCTGTGGCTTTCTTTGAATTCGTAGACAGCTTTGTGAAACCATTCGCCGTCGGCGCCTTCTGGCGCCGACGCGATTTTATCCGCTAAAGCCGCTAGATATTCCTTTTCGCCGTCATTAAACTGGCTAGCGTCGACATGGTCAGCCAGAGCGAATTTAACATCTTTCGGGGCCCATTTATCCAGCCACTGGTCAATATATTTGAGTTCGTCCTTAATAATCTCCAGGTTCTGATCCATTTCATAGTCTGGATCTGTGCGTCGAATAATTTCAATTGTTTTGTCTGCATCCTTTAGAGCCGCCTGATAGCTCGCCACGAGATGCGAGAACGGAACTCTGCTGATGACTGGATTGAGGTTAGTGCGGCAGATTTCAAGAAGTTGCTTTTCATCGTCGGTTTTATCTTCTTTGGCCAGCAGCTCGGCGTATTCATCAATCAGTTGTGAAACGCCGTTTTCCGGGTCAAAATACAGCCGTTTGCTGGGTGGGAAGCGCAGCATGAAAAAACGCACGATTTCTGGTGGTAACACCTGCGTTACCCCTTCGGCGTCCAGGCCGGTTCCCTTACTGGCGCTCATTTTTTTGGTATCACCAGCCATATTCACAAAATCATAGGGCACCGGCAGCGGCGCGGGGGCAGCAAAAACGTCTTTGACTATGGCCGCGCCAGTATCATAGCTGCCGCCTTTGGTGGCGTGGTCGCGGCCAAAGGGCTCAACGTTGACCTTTAGCAACCACCAGCGTGCCGGCCAGTCAATCCGCCAATCCAACTTCACATCGCCCTTAGTGTAATCAATCGTCTTTTGCTGGCCATCTTTGTCTTCGTAAATCAAGGTCTTGGCGACTTTATCGATTGATACGAAACGCCGTTTTTTCAGATAGCCATCTTCATTAACCTGAATCGGCGACCAGTCCTCGCCCAGTTTATGGCCGGAAATGCCTTCCAGGCTAGCGCGGATAGTGTCGGCGTTTTCCAGGGCTTTTTCGATAGCCTCGGTGAAGAAACCGGTTCGGTATTTATCATGGGTGTACATAAATTCAATGTCCATGCCAAGAGTTTTGCTGGGACGCTCCAGACCGCCGATGAAAAACTCGGCGTAAGATTTATCAGAGCCGTCAGGCGCCGGAATATCGCACAGTGATTTGCCGAGGTATTGTTCGTAATCCGCCGGAATATTTACCGGGATTTTTCGCAGCGCGTCTAGGTCATCTACATAGGCAACGTGCCGGGCCTGACGGCCGCGGCGGCGTAACTCCAAAAGGACGGCGTCACAAGTTAAAAGCTCGCGCAGGTGTCCTAAGTGATATGTGCCGGACGGCGAGCTGCCGGATTCAATCAAAATCTCGCCGTCCGGAAAACGCCGCACAATCTCATCAACTATCTTATTCAGCCACTGCATAGACTAAATTATAGCTGATAAGGCCTAGGAGATTTCGGTGATTTTGTAAGTTGTACCGTTGAGCTGTATCTTGGCACCAGCTTTTTGGCCCAGCAAGGCTTTGCCGATTGGTGATTCATCGCTGACTTTACCGTTTAAGGGGTCGGCTTCCATAGTACCAACTACCTGAAACTGCAGCACTTTGCCGTCTTTGAGCTTGACGGTAGAACCCAGCTTGACTACGCCATTGGACTTGGTTTTTTTAATCAATTGGCTGTTTTGCAAGATATGGTCCAGCTCGCTGATGCGGGTTTCCAGACGGTCCTGCTCTTCGCGGGCGGTTTGATATTCGGCGTTCTCTGATAAATCGCCCATTGAACGGGCAGTCTTAATCCGCTCGGCTACAGGGCCGCGCTCGGCTATTAAAGCAGCCAGCTCGTCTTTGAGCTCCTGCTGGCCTTCTGAGGTTAGATGAAATAATTTCTTCATGGTTAAACTAAACGCTTCTTTTCTTATATGATGCTTAAGCTTTGCTGACTTTCCCTAAATTTCGCCTGATTATATCAGCCCTTTGACGTATTGCCTAGGCTTTCTAGCAGCTTATCGGGTGTCAGTATTTGAGTGTCGGTTTGAGTTCGATGTTTGAGTTCGGCGCTGCCGTCATCAGCGAGGGTTTTGGCGCTGATTACCACCCTGTTTGGCAGTCCGATTAGGTCCGCATCGTTGAGTTTTTCTCCGGCCGACGCTTGCCGGTCATCATATAGTACTCCAACGGCATTTTCTGTCAATCGTTTATATAGACTTTCGGTGGCCTCTAACACCTTAGGGTCTTCGCCCAGACCGATTAAATAGACCTGGAATGGCGCTACGGCGGCCGGCCAAACCAGCCCATGCTCATCAGCGAATAGTTCGGCCAGCAGGCCCATCAAGCGGCTGATGCCAATGCCGTAACTGCCGGCAAAAACTGGCTGCTGAACACCCTTTTCATCAGTATAAAACAGGCCCAGCGGCTCTGAATAGCGCGAGCCAAAGGTAAAGATATTGCCGACTTCAACGGCTTTTTTCTCGGTCAACTCTTCCCTGTTAAGTCCCAGATCACCTAAAACTTCATCGCTTAATACTTCTTTATTGACGGCCAGTTTTTTGGCCTCGCTAAGGTAAACCGTGTCTTCGCCGATGCCGGCGATGGTCTGGAATTCATGACTGAATTTGGCAAACGGCCCGCCGCTGGCAAAGGTTTTATAGGTGATATCACCGATGCCCAGCCGTTGGTACACCTTATGATAAGCCTGCTCCGCCGCTTCATAGAATTTATCGTGCTCTTCTTTATCTCGACTGAATGAATAGAGGTCTTTCATGATGAATTCTCGGCCGCGCATCAGGCCGGATTTACTGCGCAGTTCGCGGCGCAGTTTAGTCTGGAACTGGTAGGCATAAACTGGCAAGTCTTTGTAGGAATTTATGAACTGGGTCATTAGCCGAGTCATTGGCTCTTCGTGGCTCCAGCCAAAGCCCACCTCCGAGTCATCGCCCAGGGCAGCCTTGAACCAAACGTCGACTTTATCATCGTCCCAGCGGTCAGTGGATTTCCATAAGCCGGGGTGTTGAAGGGTGGAAAGTAAGACTTCCTCGCCGCCGATAGCGTTCATTTCTTCGCGGACTATCTGCTTGATGTTGTCGATAACCATCATTCCCAGAGGTAAATAGCTATAAACTCCGGCCATTTCTTTGTGCACGTAGCCGGCGCGCATCAGCAACTGGGCGTTTCTGGCGGTTTCGTCAGAGGGGTTGTCCCGGCGGGTTTTAGTAAAAAGTTGGCTGCGCTTCATAACAGTTCAATTCTATCATTAATGAAAGTGGACGCCGAAAGCGATAATGTTATTGGCCATATGCACCAGCATGCCGGCATATAGGGCGCCAGTATTTTCGCGCAGATAGACCAGCACTACCGACAGTAAAAAAGTGTCCACGGCACCGGACCACAGCAGACCGCTGTCGTTTTCCGACAGGTGGGCCGCGCCGAACAATAGGCTGGTAATAAGCAGCGCCGGCAGGTAGCGCATTTTGGAGCGCAGGCCGGAATAAAGATAGCCGCGAACCAGGGTTTCTTCGCCCAGCGGCGGCAGGATTACCAGAGCGA
>Ga0265337_1000079_pt1 | contig 46207 bp, 39 predicted proteins | sample 42122metaG_FD_192441 | JGI IMG/M metagenome (GOLD analysis project Ga0265337, IMG submission 192441) | Rhizosphere microbial communities from Carex aquatilis grown in University of Washington, Seatle, WA, United States - 4-21-22 metaG | ecosystem: Host-associated > Plants > Roots > Rhizosphere >... | reverse complement strand
AGCCCTTCCCGCCCGAAGATGCCATAGATGTCCGCCTGAGCGGTGCCCCCGCTGATGGAAGCTTCGGCCCCCCAGTTGTATTCCGTGATGCCGATCTTCGTACCGGGATAATTGGTCGTCACCCAGCTCCGCATCCGGGGAATGAGCGCAATGACACTGTTGATCCAACTCGGGTCCACGTAATTGGTATCCCAGAACTGGCGGGTGGATTGGTTGCGCAACACCTCCGTCGCGGAATCCACCGCATTGCCGCCCACGCCGCTTTCCTGCGGGTAACAATGGAAGGTGAAAATATCCAGCAACCGCTTGCCGGCCGTCTGGCTGCGCAGATTGGCCTGCGCCAAAAACCACGGGCCAAAATCCTGTCCGCCATGGGCGATGCGATCGGGATAGTGCGCTGTATTGTAATCGTTGTGTGCGCCCGACCACTGTTGGTCGTAGCCGCTGTAAAAATAACCCGGCCAGCCCCATTCTTCCGGACCGGCGACCAGCGCATTCGGGTCAATGCCCTTCACCATCGTGGCATAGTTGCAATAATCGGTGAACACCTCGTCCATGGTCGGACCCACGGGATGAATGTCGCGATGCGTCGACTGCCAGAGGCTCCACTCATTGTCCATGAGGTAATACACCAATCCGCCGTTGGTGGCGGAGTGCCACGTATTCGTCAAATGTTGCACCCAGCCGGCCTGAAAATTTGTGTCCGCCGGCAGGTTCGCATCGTTGGGATCGTTGTTGGTGATTTCCAAGCCGGTGGCCAATGAAACGCCGTTGCCGGCCACCGACATATACGGGTCGGTGGCGGTTTGGGCGCCATATTTGTTGACATTGTAACTCGCCAGGTTCGTTCGACCCGTCCCTACTTTGGCTACCCAGCCGATGATGGGAATCGTCAGCATCGACTGCGCCCCACCGTTTTTGGAGGTGGTGATGAAATCATCGCCGTCGCCGCCGGCCGCGCTGCTGCTTTCGGGGATGCTCTCAAAGTACCAGTCGGCCGCATGGTTCCAGGCGTTGTTCTGCCAGTTGTAGGTGGAGGTACCGTTGCCGCCGGAACGGTGCAGGGGCGCGTTCAAATCCAGAAGCTGGCTGCTGGAGGCAAAGGCCACGCCGTAGATCAACGGGCTGATCGCATGGCGGTTGGATTGCGCATCCACCGAAATGGACACCGGCGCGTTGGTGCCGGATACCACCGGCGCCCCGGCCTGCAACGAGATGTCATCCACGTAGAAGGTCGGCTGCACCGCCCCAATCCGGTCCTGAATCCAAAAACCATCCATGTTCGGCGTATTCGCGACACCGAGGATGGCCAGGGGAATCGAAAACTTCTGCCAGGTGTTCGCGACCAATGCCGGTAAATTCGTGGAAGACATGGACGCACCGTTGGCATGGCCCTGCACCAGCAACTGCTGCCCGCCGGTAGGTCCCCCATTGATCCAAAACACAAGATTCGTGTAGGGAGTGGAATCAAATGCCGAATGCGAAATGTAAATCGCCTGTTGAGAACTATTCACAATCGTAACGCTGACGGAATCGGAGCCGGAATGGACGGGCGTGGTGTTCGCGTAATTCAATGTAGCCCAGCCCCAATTATTCCAACCATTTTCCAGAGAGTCATCGTATATGACTTGGTCAGCCCGCGCCGCCAGTGAAACGGCTAAAATGGCCAGCAGCCAGCACGAACAAACACAACGTGCCCGGCTTATCAAAAGAGGGGTTTTCATTATTATCTGCCAAGTTTACACCAGAAACCATGCCAGCACACCTTTTTTGGGTGTAACCAATTCTGAGGACACGACTGAATGGGTCAGATTGATGATTGGAATAACAACTTAAAACGTACCATCCACGGACAATTCACCTCTGATGAATCAGGTCCGCACCTGGCCGGTACCGATGCCGATCCACTTGTAGCTCGTCAATTCCTCCAAGCCCATGGGACCGCGGGCACCGATTTTGTCGGTGCTGATGCCGATCTCCGCGCCCATGCCAAATTCGCCGCCGTCGGTGAACCGCGTCGAGGCGTTCCAATATACCGTCGCCGAATCCACTTCCGCCAGAAACTGCCGGGCATGGGCCTCGTTTCGGGTGACAACACTGTCGGAATGCGCCGAGCCGTACTGGTTGATATGGTCGATCGCGGCCTTCACGCCGTCCACCACGCGCACATTCAGGATGTAGTCGTTGTATTCGGTGTAAAAATCCTGTTCGGTCACCGGCCGGATTGCCGGTGGCCGATTGCCGATTGCCGATTGAACCAGGCCCAGCGAAACCGCGTCGCAACGCAATTCAACTTTTTTATCCGCAAGCTTCTGCGAAATCTGCGGAAGAAACTTTTCCGCCACGGCCTTGTCCACGAGCAAAGTCTCCATCGCATTGCACACAGCCGGGCGCTGGACCTTGGCATTCATCACGATTTCCCCGGCCATGTCCAAATCCGCCTCCGCATCCACAAAAACGTGGCAGACGCCCTTGTAGTGCTTGATGACCGGCACCTTCGAGCATTCCGTCACAGCCCGGATCAACCCCTCGCCACCCCGGGGCATACACAGGTCGATGTATTGTGTCAGCGACAGCAAAATGGGAATCGCCTCGCGATCGGCCACCGGCACCACCTGGATGGCGTGTTCGGGAAATTTCGCGAGCGCCTGTTTGCCCGCCTCAATCATGAGGCGCGCAATGGTCTGGTTTGAATTCAACGCCTCCTTGCCGCCGCGCAAAATCGTCGCATTGCCGGATTTGAAACAAAGGCTGGCCGCATCGGCGGTGACGTTGGGACGCGATTCGTAGATGATGACCACCACGCCAATCGGCGTGGAAATTTTACGGAGTTGCAAGCCGTTGGGCCGGACCCGTTCGTCCAGAATTTTTCCGACTGGATCGGGCAACGCCGCCACCTCGCGCAAACCTTTCGCCATGCCCGCGATGCGTTTGTCGTCCAACTGGAGACGGTCCAGCATGGCCGATGAAACACCGCTTTTGGCCCCGGCCTCCATGTCCACGGCATTGGCCTGTTTGATGGGCCCGGCGTTTTTTTCCAGCGCATCGGCCATCGCGAGCAGGCACGAATTTTTCTCCGCCGTCGTAAGCTGGGCGAGTTCGCGCGACGCCGCCTTGGCCTCGCGGGCGAGTCGCGTCATCTGCTCATTCAAATTCACGCCAATAAAAGTAAGCGAAAAAAACAAACTTAAAAGGGCGAATTTCCCCGCCGGTACACCGGTATTTTTCGGGATTCGGCCACCGGAGGCTCTGCAATTTTCGGTAATTGGTTGCCAATATATGGGAAGCCTGTCCCGGCCCAATGATGAAGACTTACAACATGGTTGCCACCAACTGGTTAGCAAAAAGATGTCTGGAGCGAACGATGGCTTCGACATCGGATTGCAACGCAGATGGACGCCCGGCGCACACAAATGATTCGTCGGTCCGAATCATTACAAAATTGCGCGCCACCATCGAGGCCCGGGTGCCGGTCGGCTATGAAGATGAAGCCGGGTTCCATTACGGGGCGGATGTGACCGATTGATCTTTTTATTGGCAGGCCGGCGATTTTAGGCGCGGCCGATTTGGATTTTGATTCGGGCGGACAGCCGTTTTTTCAGCGGGATTCCCCATCCCCACCTCCTTGGCGGCTGTCGCCCGAGTCGGTTTTTGGGTTGGTTGACTGGTTTAATTCGGGTGGCGGTCGTTTTTCAATGGGCATCCCCTGCCCGGCCTCCTTGCGACCGTCGCCCGAATTTTTTTTTCAGCCCTGGCCATCATGATTTCTTTTTCCATTTTCGCTTCGGCGTCGGCCAGCTTCTTCATGTATTTGTCCGGATCCTTGCCAAAGCCCGCTTTCTCATATTTGTCGCAGACCTTGATTTCCTGATCTTTATAGACAAACACGTAAGGTTCGCCCATCGAACCGAATTTCATGCCGCAGACCAGGCAGGTGTCGAGCGGATACGGTTTGGGTTTCTTTTCGTCGGCACGGCCGGTCAGGGCGACAGCGACGAGGATTGCCGTCAGAACAATGGCGAGGATGATTTTTGGATTTTCTTAAGGGGTCTTGTTGAGTTTTGGTTGAGTTGAGGATCAAAACATAAAGCTCACGCTGGCCTTGAACAGCACCGGCGCCACCACCTGGTTGCCAGTGACATTCTGGAAGACGGGCAATTCAACATCCGCATAAAATTTCACCGGGTGGATATGAAATTCGACCCCCGGTGAAAGCAGGATGTGTTGGTACCCGGAGTTTTCGGAGTTGGCGGCGGCCCCGCTGTCACTCGTGCGTTCGGAAAAGATGACCTGACCTACCGGCGAGATTTTCACCCGGCCAACCGACCAACCCTTGTAATCAATCCCGGCCGCCGTATCCAGTTCCACACCCGGACGATATTGGGCCTGGATCAGCACCGGCACATCCAGTTGTAATTGCGCAAACCAGTCCCATTTCTGGTTGCGATCCAGATTATGACGGTAAAAACCGCCGAGTAAAATATCCGTGCTCCCACTTCCAATCTGGGTGTCCCGATCCACGAGACCGGGATTGAAATTATCATTGCCGGTCGGCAGCTTGACGCCGAAAGTGACACCCGCCGACAGGTCCGCCATCAATCCGGTGTAAATGCCCTCCACCCGGATGTCCCCAAGGCTTCCCCAAGTGGTACTGCCATCCGCCGTCTTGAAGTAACGGTAGGCAAAGGGCACCTCCGCCTGCACCCCCCAGCTGGAGTTGAACATGTATTGCAAACCGGCCGTGACGAAGTCCGTCCGGATTTCCTTGTCGTCATTATTTGCCGCCGGCGCCTGTGATGCGCCGCTCCAATTGCGGTTCTGGTCCTGATAGTCGTATTGCAGAAATGCCGTCCCGCCGGCCCCGTCGGGGAACATTGAACTGGTACCCACGTCGAAAACGCCACAGCCGCAGGCGCAGGCCCAGCCCAGGCTGGGCGCCAAGGTGGCGGCCAGCAGGCCACCGCCGATTTTTAACATCGCTGAATCAAATTTTTTATTCTTTTTCATATCCTAAATTCAAAATTGCGAGACCACGCCACAAGGCGGAGCTCAAGTTAAAGGGAAAACGAATGCCCCTGCCAATACAGCACGAGCAACGAAAACGGCAACGGATTAAACGGAGCAACCGCGCGGTGGAGGCGTCGGGGGGCTTTGGTTCAGGGTTTCAGCAAAAGCATTGGCGAGAGGTAAAGGTCCACACCGGCTCGGGGCAACCAAAATTAACTTTTCCGCAGCGGGTGGAAATTCGAGCTTTTTCAGTTGCAGGGTGAATTCGGATTTCTTCTCCGATTTTTTCCCGGCAGCAATGGCCTTGCACAGACAACAGGGATGCTTGCCGTCAAAGGTGCAGGTAACGGCTTCGTTGATTGAATGGCTGCGCAGGTTTTCCGCCAACATCGTCGTCCACGCGACGGATTGCAGCACGGCCCAATGTGCGCCGGTGGTCACGACCAGCGCCATAATCACACAACATTTACCAAACCGCGCGAACACAAAGGCAAACTATCTCGTCTTTGCCAAATCACAAGCGCCAATAAGACTTTGCAGAAACCGAGTCAACGAAGCCCGCCATTTCCGATTTACGATATGCGATTGACCCGAGGGGCGCGAATGGGGTAGGTCTCGTAAATCGTAAATCGGATATCGCAAATCCGCCCGGCAGTCAGCGTTCGGAGATCCAGACCAGCGTGCCACCGGGCAATTTGTCGAAGAGCGGGACCAGGTCATCCGCCGCCAGATGAATGCAGCCGTACGAAGCAGGCCGGCCGATCGTCGTTTCATCGCCGGTGCCATGGATATAAATATATCGCGCGTGCGAATCCACGTTGCCGCCCCGGTTGAAGCCGGATTCCAGCCCTTCCAGCCAGAGGATGCGCGTGGTGATTTTGGCGTCCGGCATCCCCTGCCAGGTGTAACCGATGGGCTTTCGCCCCTTGAAAACCGTCCCCACCGGCCAACCACCGCCGATTTTTTCCACGACCCGATGCAAACCCAGCGGGGTGCCAAACGAGCCTTCGACCTGCCCGATGCCAAAGCGGGAAGTCGAACAGCGGAATTTCTTAACGCAAAGACGCAAAGACGCAAAATTCCTTTCAAAAAGCGAAACGGTCTGGTTTGCGACGCTGACAACAAGAACAAAGCGACCAGGAATCACGCCGTGCCTTCGGCAACAAATCAAAAAATCATTTGGAATTTTCAAAATGCAAGTCGCGGAGCGACGCCAGAAAATAGCCCATGGCGTCAGCTATGGGAAATCCGAAAAACGCAACCGGCCAAGGAAAGGCGGCAGAAAGTGGCACCGGTTGTTCCACCCGGAACCGGGCACGGTTCAAGGCTTCACCAATCGGAAAAAAGTCTGTCCGTCGCCGACCGGATAATTGGTGGAGCTTTGCGCTTCGGTTGCGGGCAGGTCGGTCCACAGTCCGGAGGCGAGATCGGTGGAGACTTGCAGATGAAGTCCGAGGTGGCCGTTCCAGGTGATGTTGACGTGCCCGGCGGTCGAGAGGGCGATATTCAAAAGGCCCGCCACAGGTTCAACCAACTGCGTGCCGAAGGTGTCCAACGGCAGAACGCACAGGCCGGTATTGCGGATATAGCGAACGTGGTTTTGCTTGAACCCGGATTCATTGTCGGCTGCATTGAAACCACCATATTCTGCAATGCTATATTTATACGTCAGTGCGACGGAGCTTCCCTTGGGCATCAGCACGGTGTTGGTGTAAACCTCGCTGTCCCCCGCCTGGGTCATCTGGTACTGCGGCCCCGGAGGATTTCCCCAAGGCCACCAACCGAGGAAATCACCGTTGATGTAAACCGGGTCCGCGCCGGGATTGAATACGTAGGAATCAAATCCCACGGCATTGGTCATGTTCACGCTGAACGTGACGTACGTGTCCGCAAAGAGAAGGTCGTTCGTATCCAGATTATTGAAGTAAGCAACGGGCAAAGCGGTGACCGGGTTGGTGACCAGCATGAAGCGGTTGTCCAAGGATTCCCAGGTATCAGGCGAGAAGCCATAGTGATGAAACTTGTAGGCTCCCAGTCCGCCGGGGGCCGGGCTGGCAATGTCGAAAGCCACGGAATAGATGTTCGGGTTCGCGCTCGCCGGATCATTGGTGAGGGTCACGCCGGATGAAAATCCGTCCCAGGAACCTCTCACTTCGAGCGTATCGGAGCCGGGAACAAAATTGCCGACGAGAATCTGGGGCGTCAGGTCAACCTGAACCAGCAAAGAAATCGTGCCGCCCCACTGGTCGTTGAAAGAGACCGGCGCCAGGACCTGCGGCGAACTGGAAAGCAGGAAAGCCCGATTGCCGTAACCGTTGGTGTAAATATAGCCCGGCAGATTCTCCCAGTTTTCGTCGATGCCATACGTGTGGAACTTGTATTGGACGAGGTTGCCCGGCAATGCCCCGGTGATGTCGTAGGTGTTCGTGTACGTGGTCGTGTTGCCCACCTGCACCAAAGGAATGCCCGAATTCCAGTTGTCGTAGAAATCGCCCCGGACTTCAACCGTGTCGTTCAGAGGATCAAAAGTGGGCGTGCTATTGGTGATCTGATAGGCCAGGTCCACCTGAAATGTCACTGGAACCGCCGACGCCGCCGCGACGACAAACATAAACATGAGCAAACCGACCATCATCCTTGACGCGTTTTTCATAGGCTGTCTCCTTCCGATTGGCCTGCTCATATCCATATGGAATATAAACGTCAATGATAAACCGAATTTGACAGTGTCCGAATTTGTAGGCGACGCGGTGACGAGGCGATTGGGCCAGCACTCCTCACGTCGTGCCCTACAACCAAATCAGGGCACTACCCCGAATTCGGATTACCAGTTAAGATCCGGCGGGGCGGGCGAGCTTCTTCACGAGCACCTTGGAGTTCCGGCCGCTTTGCTCGTATTTTTCCCGGCGGACGGGCGGCAAATCATCCGGCGTGCCTTCGGCGAAGCCGCCCTTGGATTGAAAATAGGTGAAAGCCTGCGTCGAGAGCGTCAGCAGTTCGCCCAGCCCCATCTCCCGGGCCTTGTTTTCCACAAACTGGATCAGCTTGCGGCCGATGCCCTGGTTTTCGTGCGACGGATTGACATACAGGCAGGCCAGCTCGCCCTTTTTCTGTTCCGGATATAAGTGGAGCGCCACGCAGGCGACCGGGTTTTTATCGATTTCAAAAATGAAATAATCGCCCAGGCTTTTCTCAATCACCGCCCGGGTCCGCTTGAGCAGTTCATCCGACTCCACCGCCGCCTTGGTCAGCAGCTGGATCGCCCGTATGTCCTTTTTTTTGGCCGCGCGGATCTGCTGGTATTCATTCGCATAAATCAGCGTGCCAATCCCGTCGTTGGAAAACACCTCGGCGAGCAGCCCCTCATCCACCTTGCCGCTGATGATATGTACGCGCGGAATGCCGGCCTTGCAGGCGCCGGCGGCGTGTTGCGCCTTGGACAGGATTTCGGGCAAAAACCCGGCGCCGCTGTTTTGCGACAAGAGTTTCTCCAGCTCCGCCACCAGCATCTGCCGGATAAGCAGGCCATGGTAAACCAGCCCATCCTGCGCGGTGATGAAAATCAATTTGATGGCCTTGAGGGCCTCCGCCACCGCCACCGCCACTCCATCGGAATTCACCCGGTACGTCTTGCCGTCGCCGTCGAATCCCAGCGGCGGAATGACCGGCACCACTCCCTGCGTCAGCAACGACTGGAGCAACTCGGTATCCACGCGTTCCACCTTGCCGGTGAACAAATGGTCCACTCCCTGGATGATGCCCATCGGATGGGCGATGATGACGTTGGTGCTGGCGGCCCGAAGGTCGTTGGCGGAAAGGCCTTCGAGAATTTCGTGCGTGAGCCGGTTGGCGGCGGTGAGCGCAAGCTGGAGGGTGTTGGCGTCGGTCACCCCCGAACCGTCCAGATTGGAGACGGCGACTTTCTGTTCGTCGGCCAGCAGCTTGATTTGTGCCGACGCGCCGTGAACGAGCACCACGCGGATGTTCAACGACCGCAACACGGCCACGTCCAGCAGCAGCGTGGCGAAGTTCTCATCGGTAACGATGGCGCCATCAATCGCGAGAATGAACGTCTTCTCACGAAATTGCGGAATGTATTGCAGGATGCCCCGCAGGTCGGTCAGTTTCACTTTGGCTCGTTATGGTGTTTCAACGCCGCAATAAGTATTCGGTTTTCGCCGGGATTCAAATAATTATTTTGGGCAAACTCCCGTCAGCCCGGCTTTCAAGAAAAGAGATTGTCAAACTCGTTGTGCGTGCCGATCCAAATCCACTCAATCGTGTCGCCGGAACGCACACCCACGGTGCGATACTGTTCGTTGATGCGAACCGACCAGATGTTACCGCCACCCTGAAGCTTTTTGAAACGAAGAGACGGATGATCCGGATTGTTGGCAAAAAGTTGAAACGCCAACCGGGCGCGGGCTTTGACTGAAGGCGCGAGCCGCTCGTAAGCGCGCCAAAAGGAAGGGCGGACCCGGGAGATCACAGCTTGGACGGGTCAAGCGGTTCGGCGTTGCCCTCGCGCAAGGACTCGGCGGCAAACTGTTCCAGTTTCGGGTAAGGGCGTTTCTCCGCGAGGATGCGCTCCCATTCGCGATCACCGGCCTGCTGCTGGAGAAAACGAGCAAAATCCACAACCTCGCGGGCCTTGTCCTCGGGCAAACCGTCCACGATGGCAATCAATTCCTGGGCTGTCGAACTCATGGTGAAACATTAAACTGCCATCCAATACCGCGCAACCACGAACACACACCCGCAACCAGCGGCGTTGTGCATGGCCTGCACAAACGCGCCGTCATCCGCACGGAAAGTTTCGGCCAGCGTGTGAAGGAAAAGTTGGAATAAATACAAAGGCACAGGAGAATTGTTCGATGCCTGGGACTCACCCCCTTACGTTATGGGGTTTCAACGCCGCAATAAGTATTCGGTTTCTGTCAGGATTCAAATAATTATTTCGGGGCCAAAACCGTTTTCAACGCTTCCAGGCAGCGCTGGTTCTCCTTAGTCGTCCCGACGGAAATGCGGATCCATTCCGGCAATTGATAGCCACCCATCGGGCGCACAATCACTCCCAGCTTCTGCAACTCCCTGAACACCCGCTGGCCGTCGCCCACCCGGACGAGGATGAAATTCGCGAGAGAGGAAACGAACTCCAGCCCGAGCTTGCGAAACGTACGCGTGTAAAGCCGGAGTCCGCGCGTGTTGACCCGGCGCGTCTTTTCGACGTGCTTCAGGTCGTCCAGCGCCGCAAGTGCGCCGGCCTGAGCCACGGCGTTGAGGTTGAACGGCTGCCGGATTTTTTCCAGCGCGGCAATCAGGTCCGGGTGCCCGATGCCGTAGCCGATGCGGATCCCGGCCAGACCGTAGATTTTGGAAAAGGTCCGCATCAACAGCAGGTTTGGCCGGCTGCCATTCCGGATTTCCGGCAGAAGGTCAGTTACTTCATCCAGAAATTCAATGTAAGCCTCGTCCAGGGCCAGCAGGACGTGGGCGGGTACCGCGTTGACAAAGCGCCCCAGTTCCTCGCGGCCGGCGGTGGTGCCGGTCGGGTTGTTCGGATTGGCGACAAAAACGATGCGCGTGGCGGGCGTGATCGCCGCAAGCATCGCATCGAGGTCATGGCCGTAATTTTTCGCCGGAACGACCACGAGTTTCGCGCCGAACAGGGCAGTCACAATCGGATAGACCGCAAAGCAATATTGCGACACGACAACTTCCGCCGCGGGTGACAACAGCGCGTGGCCCGCCATTTCAATGACTTCGTTCGAACCGTTGCCGAGAATCAGGCTGGCCGGCGTCAGGCCGAGTTTTTCGGCGAGCTTTTGCTTTAAATAATACGCGTTGCCGTCGGGGTAAAGGTTTACCTGCTTAACGGCTTCGCGCATGGCGGCGAGGGCCAGGCGCGACGGACCGAGCGGATTTTCGTTGGACGCCAGCTTGATGATGCCGGCCGGGTCCAGGCCGAGTTCGCGCGCGACCTCCTCGATGGGCCGGCCGGGCTGGTACACCGGCAGATGTTGCAGCGCGGGGTTGATGGGCAGTGGAGTGGGCATGGTCACAGGGATTGGACGATTTTTTTGACGTTCACGCTGCGGGCGACGATGTCGCGAATAAGGGAAATCTTTGCCGCATCGCCGGGACGCGTTTTAACGGTGAGATTGTGGACCCGGGAGGCAACCTGGTAACTGTCCGCCTTCACCAGCATCACCGGCACGGGCATGGACTGAAGGGCCTTGAGCACGCTGGCGCCGGGACGCAAACCGCCGGTCAAGACGATGCCCGCCAGTTTGTCATCACTGTTCGGAGCCGTGGTGGCACCCGCCGCGAGCACGATGTCCTCGCGGTCCCCGGGCGTGATCAGGAGCGTCCCGCGTTTGAAAAACTGGATGGCGTTCTGCGCGCCCATCGCCCCCACCACCACCTCGTCCACCAGCGTCTGCAGCGTGGGCGGCTGGTTCAGCAGTTCGGCGTGCAGTTCCTCGCGGATCAGACCGACCGTCGGACTGCACAGGATTTGTTGATGCGGAATGATGCCGAGCAGTTCCAGGCCCTTGCGCTTGAGACCGCGCCCGACAAACCGGGCGATTTCCGGAATCTTTTCCTCCAACACCTTGTTAACGATGACGCCGATGATTTCGACACCTTCCTTTTCAAACAACGCCTGGTTGAGGCAGACCTCATCAATCGGTTTGCCGATTCCGCCCTGCGTGACAATGATGACCTTGCACCCGAGCGTTTTCGCCACCTGCGCATTGGACAAATCAAAAACGGAACCCACCCCCGCGTGACCGGAGCCTTCACACAACACGAACTCCTTTTCCCAGGCCACGCGGTCAAAAGCGTCCTGGATGCGTTTGACCAACGCCTCGTTGTTGGCCGATTCAAGGTACTTGCGGGTGAAGGCCGGCTCGACAGCAATGGGGCTCATATCCACCAGCGGACAATTGAGCTGGTACACCGCATCCATGAGCACGGTGTCCTCGTCGATTTTTTGCTCCTCGACTTCGACAAAACGCTGGCCGACGGGCTTGATGTAGCCGATGCGGGGGAAATGTTCCTGCAAGGCGGCAATCAAACCCAGCGAAGCGGTGGTCTTGCCGTCGTTTTGGCGCGTGGCGGCAATAAAAACGCGCGGGGTCGTCGTGTTCATGAAAGGCTGAAGGCGGTAGGTTGAAGGTTGAAATAAAACACGCCCGGAGGAAAAATTTTGCGTTTCTTCATTCTTCCTTCTGCATTGGTTTTACTCGCCGGGCAGCTGTGCAGCGGCACCCGGATAAAGTTTCTGATAATCGGTCGCCTGCACACCGACGATGGCGGCAACCCCGAGGATGTCGTGGGCGTTTGAACCGCGGGAAACGTCCGCCGCCGGCCGGTTCAGCCCGAGCAAAATCTGCCCGTAGGCGTTGGCATGGCCGACGAGCCGGACGAGCTTGCTCGCAATATTGCCGGAATTCAGTTCGGGGAAAATCAGCACGTTCGCACGGCCGGCCACCTTGCTGTCGTGCAGTTTGCGTTCGGCAATTTCAGCCACCAACGCGGCATCCACCTGCATTTCGCCGTCAAAATCGGCCTCCAGGAACAATTGCTCCGCCTTGCGCTTGGCCATCGCCGTGGCCGCCTGTACCTTGCCGACGGAGGGATTCGAGGCGCTGCCTTTCGTGGAGAACGAGAGCATCGCCACCCGCGGCCGGATGCCCAACATGTGGCGCGCCAGCCGGGCCGTCGAAACCGCAATGTCGGCCAGTTGATCCACATTCGGATCGGGAACGACGCCGCAATCAGCCATGAACAGGACGCCGTCCTGGCCGACGCGCGTATCCTCAACCTCCATGATCATGCAGCTCGACACCGTGGCAATGTCGGGCGCGGCCTTGATGATTTGAAACAACGGGCGCAACACGCTGCCGGTGATGTGCGAGGCGCCGGAAATCAGGCCGTCAGCCTGATGCATGGCCACCATCATGGCGCCGTAATAATTCGGCTGTAGCACCGCCTCGCGCGCTTCGGGTGCGCGCATCCCCTTTTCCCGGCGCAACCGGAACAACCGACCGGCAAAATTATCCAGGTCCTCGCTGGTGGCAGGATTGATAATGCGAACGCCTTCGAGCGGGATGTTCAAACCCTCGGCGACTTCCTTCACCTTGAGCGGGTCGCCGAGCACGATGGGGGCGCCCAGCCGCAAGGCCTGAAATTGCCGCGCCGCCTGGAGGATGCGCGGCTCGGTGCCCTCGGGAAAAACCACCCGCTTCGGATGCCGCTGCAATTTTTCAATGACGTTGCCGATGAAACGCATGGCGACAGGTTAGCGTGGCAAGAAAAAAGCGCAACTGTTCTGGCAGGCGGGACCAGGATACTGATGACCCCAACCGGATTATTTCTGGCCTTTGAATGGATTAGGGCGGTCGGGAAAGAATCGGGATGAGATTTCCCCAAAGATGCGGTCCAGTTCTCGATCTTCAGTGGAAAAGGGGTCGTCACGATATTGTCCAGCCCGGAGAACCAGAGTCCCCTTTTTCCAGTCATAAAAACTGATATCAATGACCTGGAAACGAAACCACATGTCAAAAAAACTGGCATATCTGCAAACACAGACCAGGGTGGGTTGTCTGAGTTCCTCATCAGTGACATTGCCCGCCCGCACCAATCCCAGGGATTTTTGGGCCTCGTCAAAGCTTTTACTGGTATTGCCGTCGTCCGCGGGCGGCAGGGTGATTTTCGCCGCGGCGAGAAACTTGCGGACGGAGTCGGTCTTGATGGCAAAGTTGACATTCTGGGGAAGGTCCCCGCCGGATTGGGCGAGGATTTTCATGGGACTGAGGGTCGAGTTGATGACGCCGATGACGTCGCCCTTTGCATTCAAAAGCGGGCCACCACTGTTGCCAGGCTGAACCGGCGCCGAAAACTGGACAAATTTGGGGTCATCATCAATTCCAACCGTAGCGCTGATCAGTCCCTTGTTCAACCTTGGGGAGACTCCCAATATTTCCGCCAGCGGAAATCCCAAGCTGAAAACATCCTGTCCCATGCTGTAATGGATCCCGAAATCGAACTGCAATGGAATGAACGGGGGATGCTCTCCATCGATCAATAATAACGCCAGATCAAGATTGGTGTCTGCAACCAGCACCCGGCAGGAATAACGCTGTCCGCTAATCCAGGTGGTTGCCTGGGTCTGATTTCCAACCGCATGGGCGCAAGTCAACAGATGGCCGGCGGGCGTGATGACAAAACCGCTGCTCTGCATGCCCACGGGCGGGGCATCCGGCTGGATGTCCACCACGTCAAAGCCGGTCTGTTTCAGGCGTGAATTAATACGGGGCCCCACCAAGCGCGGGTCTTCCCGGGATTCGATCAGATAAACCTTCCGATAAGTTTCCAGATTTGCTCCGGACGGGGTTTTCACCTCGGGTGCAACGCAGCCGGTCAACGTGAAAGCGACGATGAAAAACAATGCTACCTGCAGCCATTTTCCCGGCGACGGGATTTGCCTGTTCATGGATGACGGTTTAGCCAAGGGTGGTTGATCAGGCAATATAAAATCATCGTCGAGTCGCGCGCATTGACTTGGGAGCCTTCCATCGTTATTCTCCAACGTTCAATGCTGGAGACGATTGAGAAACTTTTGGTCTTGCAGGACCGCGACCGTAAAATTCATCGCGTGCTCCAGGAACTCGCCCATATCGGACCGGAACGCGAAACCCTGCGCCACAGGGCCAGCGACACCCAGGCGCAGCTCGAAACCGCCAAAACCCGCGTCCGCCAGACCGAATCCGACCGCAAACGGCTGGAGCTCGATGTCGAGGGGAAAAAGAACCAGATTGAGAAATACGCCAATCAGCAGCTTCAGACCCGCAAGAACGAGGAATACCGGGCTCTCGCCCACGAAATCGAGACCTGCAAGGCCGACATTCTGAAAATTGAGGACCAAGAAATCGTGTTGATGGAGCAGGCGGAAGCGGCGCAGAAGGAAGTGGTCCGCGCCACGCTGGAGGCGAATGCGGCGAAAAAAATGGTGGATGACCAGATCACGCAACTCAACCAGCGCGAGGAAAATTTAAAGAAGGAACTCGACGAATTGCAGCGCGGGCGGGCGGAACTGGCCGCCGCGGTGGATGAAACGGTGCGTCAACGCTACGAAAGGCTGTTTAAGAGCAAAGGTGAAAATGTGGTGGTCGGCGTGCACCATGGCGTTTGCGGCGGTTGTCACATGAAATTGCCCGCACAAATCCTGGTGATGTGCCAGGCCCATTCAGAGCTCGTCAGTTGCACAAACTGCGGCCGGATTCTGTATTATACCCGGGACATGGCGCTGGCCGGCGCAGAGTAACCGGCTTCAGCTTTATCCTTTGGTCACGGCAGTGGCTGACCATTCCGGAAGTTGAATATATAACGACCGGGCACGGGACTTTTAAGACTGTTGTAGATCAGGCCGGTCACGGCATTCGTATCGAGAAACGCCCCCTCCACGCCCGACCCGGGCAACTCAATATCATTGATTCCATCCGAAAACCCTGCCCGCGGAGGGTTTCCAACTGACACATCGCCCCATTCCCATTGGACCTTCATATAATTGAATTCCATGTCGAAGTTGCCCGGGAGAATGTCGGAACGATCAATAATGACCAATTGACAGCTTAATTGCCGGTCCGCATGGCCGCTGTAGTAACCTACATTCACCCAATCCACCCCAAAAGCTGCATGGCCGTCCACGACATTGGTTCCGTATCTGACGACGTCAGACTGGGGATTGCGCGTATCCACATCGGCCCAGAAGGGAGCGATGATTCTGGCTTTGATGGTGCTTAAAGAGGACGGTGTGTAGGCTGACTGCGGGGAATCAAACGTCACGTTGCCATTGTTGTTGACCCAGACATTGGAGGAGGCAATACCATAAAAATTCATGACCAATGGCAACGGCGTGTTCATGCTGGGATCATCATCCTCCGGTGGAAGGGCGTTTTGATCGAATCCCGACCGGATGGCATTGGTCAGTCCCAACATGTAAAATCCCTGGCCCGCCGGGACATTGTTCAATATCAGATTGGTTTGGCCGAGGGAAAGGCGGAGCAACCACGTCCACCCCTGCGCATCCGAGAGATTGGTCCGGAAAAACAAATCAAACGGGCCGCTGGCATTGGTGGACAGGTCACTGACGGTGAAGACCGCGGAGCCTTCGATGGCCATATCGATCTTCAGGCAGCACGAGTTGGAATTGGTCGATTGGCCGAGCGATTCGGGCACGCCGGCGATGGAACTCACCAAGGCCAGGAGCAAAAGCGGAAGCGATAATTCCCGCAAGCACTTCATTACTTTTCCTTTATGGGACGGTTGGCCTGCATTCTAGGGACTCTACTGAAAAAAAGCGAGAAGAATCGCCGTTGATTGTATCTTATCTGCGAAAAACCCGCTTTTTCCATGCCCGCCAGAACTCTTAACCTCCTTGTCAGTCCGGCCTTTTACCGTTAAATTGCCGTGGTTTTGGAAGGGCGGAGAATCGCTTCCGGCGCAAGCCGGTAGAGGAAAGTCCGAACACCAAAGGGCGCGATGCCGCGTAACCCGGGCCTGTGCGGCCGGGATACACGCGGGCGGCAGGTTGAAAGACCTTTCGACGGACAGTGCCACAGAAAATCAAACCGCCGACGGCGCAAGCCGGCGGTAAGGGTGAAAAGGTGCGGTAAGAGCGCACCGCGCGAAGCGCAAGCGACGCGGCACGGAAAACCCCATCGGGTGCAAGGCCAAATAGGGAATCCCGGAGCGGCCCGCTCCAGGTCTCGCGAAAGCGGGACGGATTCCGGGTATCGGCTGCCCAGACAAATGATTCTCTCCTCCGAAGAAATTCGGGGCAGACAGAATTCGGCTTACAGCCCTTCCAAAACCATTTTTTTAAGTTAGGTCGCGTCACTCCGTGCGCGCCGAGCCACCATTCTAAAGAAGCGGCGTGCAGGGGACTGACGCACCCTACCCCATCACAAAATCAATCCAGTTTCACCAGGGTTTTGCCGCTGCACCCTCCGGCCGCTTGCCCAACACCGCCGGTAAACTCATATTTCCCGTCCGATCCACCGCGCTGACCGTAACGACTTCCGGCCGGGCATTGAAAAAAGTCCAGGCCGTCTCACTGGCTGGCAGGATTTCCGTCGTCCATACCTCATTGGCCCGGTATTGCAGGACCCACAACCAGGCCGGTTTGCCGCCGGATGCAGCCCACTGAAATCGCAACCCGGCGCGGCTCTCCCCGACCGTGAGTTGCGGCTTTTCCGGCGGCGTCGAATCCAGCCACGGCGACGCCGGCACCAGCGAGGATTGCGGATATTCCGCCCGGATGACACTGGCAAGGGACGGATTGTCCGTCAGATTTCGCAAGTGATAAAATATTTCGCCGCGGGCGGCCGGCTGCATGCGCAGGATCTTGATTTGCCGGTCAATTTCCTCCGGACTCCACTTTCCGCCCACGTTGGCGGCGTTAAGCCCCGGCCAGACATGCCGGCCCTTGGGATTCTGCCGCACCCACCAGTTGAGCAGTGTGGGAAAACTTTGTTCCTTCGGCTCCACCGCCCAGTACAACTGCGGCGAAAAGTAATCCAGCCACCCGTCAGCCAGCCACAGGCGGGAGTCGGCGTAAATCTTCGCGTACGCATCCAGACCCCGGACTTGCAGCGGATTCATCGGCCGCCAGATGCCGAACGGACTGATGCCAAACTTCACCCAGGGCTTCAGGGCCTTGATGGATTGATAAACGCTGTGGACGAATTGATTCACGTTGGCGCGCCGCCAGTCGTCCCGGTTGAAAAAGCCACTGCCCGCACCGTACTTTTTCCAGGTCGCCCCGTCGGGAAATTCCAGATCGCGCCCCATCGCGTCCTTCTGCGGATACGGATAAAAATAATCGTCGAACTGCACGCCATCCACGTCGTAACGCTGCACCACATCCATTACCACGCGCAAAACATGCGCCCGCAGCGCCGGGTCGCCGGGATCCAGCCAGACCTGGTCGCCATATCGGCGCACAAATTCCGGATGCGTCCGCGAAATGTGATTTGCGGCCACCGGCGATTTGGATTGCGGATGCAACGCCCGGAACGGATTGAACCACGCGTGCAGTTCGAGCCCGCGTTTGTGCGCCTCCGTAATGGCGAAGGCCAGCGGGTCGTAAAGCGGCGACGGCGCCCGGCCCATCGTACCGGTGAGACATTCCGACCAGGGCTCGAGGGCCGAGACGTAAACCGCATCACTTGACGGGCGCACCTGGAAAACGATTGCATTCAGTTTCAATTGCACCGCACGGTCCAGCAATGAAATCAGTTCGGCCTTTTGTTCCGCCACACTCAGGCCGGGCTTGGACGGCCAGTCGATGTTCGCCACCGTCGCCAGCCAGGCGCCGCGAAACTCGCGCGGCGGCGACGGTGGCGTCACGGCAACCGGGCCATAACCCTCGACGGTTTGCGGTGGAGCCGCCGGCGGGACCGGCGTCACCCCGGGAGGCAGGCCCTTGGCCAACAGCAACGTGGGCAGCAAACCGGCCAGCACCGGCAAAATTCGGGTTCGAAACATGTCGCGTCAGGAAATAAGACGCTTTGGTGCGGCAGTTGGCAAAGTTTTTTTGAAGAAATACGGATCTTTTCGACCACGGATGGACATTCTCTCTTCGCATCCCCACCCTGTCATCCGTCGCTTTTCACTCCACCGAACTGGAAGAACGTTTCTTCTCGATAGCCGACCGGCACCCGCGAAATGATGTTACCCCCACTTTCGCAACCAGACAAACCAGAAACCTGGGCGGACGCCATTTCCGGTACGGGGCGCCATTTTGAACGATGTGGCGGGATGCCTCGATCAACGGCAATTGGCACAAGGCCGGCGATGGAATGATAGCGACCTTTGCAAAACGTGCAGCGTCGAACCGGTGCCTCGATATTTCCAACCCCTGAATTTCGGGCCACAGGCCAGGCGCTGGAGTTCTTGCCAGAGCATTTGTGTAGAAGTCTTGAGCCATGGTTTTCATCGCCTCCCCAACATCTCGCGGATTTTGGCAATGAACACGTCGGCCTCAACGGACCATCTCTTGGAACTGATGTTCCCGGCGAGGTGGCGGCGTTCGGACCTTGTCTCCACCCAGGCTACGCCGGACTGACGGGTCGCACGGATCGCCCCCTGTCCGATGGGGATTTGTAGCGGTGTCGCTGATTTATCAAACTCGACTTGAATTGTTGTAATCATATTCATGGAAACAGATTACAACCCGATAAATCCAATACCATTGGCACGAATGACACGCGTGCATAGGGCCTGACCGGTCGAAGCACATCAGGCCAGCCAAACCCGGCATATAAAGATTTTCCTATGGGAAGACCAATTCCTGATTCATCCGGACGCGGGGTCATCGGGGGTTTACGTGTCCGCACGGCGAAGCGCTCAAGGCTGAAACCAAAGGCTGAAAGGGGCCGGGAAGAAAAGCGAAAGGTTCGCGAACTTCAGGAGAGTAAACCCACATCCCGCGGTCTTGCCCGTTTCCCGAGTCCGTTCCCGAGACAATCAATCGTGACGGTCTGTCCCGCGCCAGAGCAATGGCTGGCCTTCAGCCTTTTCCCAAACTGACGGCGGCGTAGATGTAGTGAGGTTTCTTCACGATCCCGGAAGGCGTGATCAATATCGGTGATCGCAGGGACGCCCTTGACGGCGGGATTTGCAGGTGGTTGGGCTCGTTCAGTTTTTGTTCCGTAGCCACAGGGGCGGCGGCCTGGACCGGGGTATCCGCCGCGCGGATGGCAGCCGGGTCCGGAGAGTTCGCGGCATGGACAGAAATCAAACCCGCACCCAGGACAACGCATAGACCCAGTACGATTCCGGTATTACCCTGAAAATGTCTCGCATTGAACTGATGCGCGTGCCGATTCTGTGGCTGGCAAGGTTGGTATCTCATAACTTTGTTGAATTTTATGGTCCCGATGTGCTGTGAAGTATTTAACCGATTTTGGCCAAAATTTCATAAATAAGGGGCATATTGGAGATTTGAGGGGTGAATTAGACCTGATTAGGGGCGAAATCCGGCTGGTAGGCTTTGGGTATGGAAGAGTCGCGGATGACAAGGTGACGAGATTTGGAATGGGCTGAAGGCCAGGCGCAGTTTTGCGCGTTGTGTGCTTTATTGCAGCCGACAAATTCCACGCTTTCGCAATCCGTCCAGCGCTATTTTTCAGCTTTCAATCAAGCGGTTTCAGCCTCGCCTTATCGGCGTAACGCGTTTTCAAGGACTTCAGCGTGGAATCCTTCCGGCACGTGGCCATCCCGTGCATACAGGTAGAGGGCGGTCTGGAAAATGGCCTGCAGGGCGGATTGCACCAGCGCCAGCACAATCAGATAGACCACCGCCGATACAGCGCACGTGATCAGGATGACCTTGCTCCCCGCGAACAAGCCCAGGAAGATCACTCCGAAGGCGGGGATGGCCAGCAGGAAAAATATCATTCCAAAACTGAAATTGCTCAGCAACTGTTCGCCCCAGGTCTTTTTCAACAGGGCGGTGGAATCCCTCAAGGCCTCAACCGGGCCCTTGTTTTCCACCATGAGAATAGGCACCACCAGAAAGCTGACGATCGTCCATCCCATGCCCAGGAGGCCCGCAACAATCTGGCCGACCTTTTCCGAGCGGTCTTCGATGATCCGCAGGACCAGACCCACGGTGCCTGATACCAGCGCCCATCCGGCGATCACCGGCAGCCGGGATGCAGCGGCACGTAGTCCGTCGGCAAGGGTGGGATTCCCGCCGCCGAGACGAACGGCGGCGCAGGCGACAATGGCGGCGTTAAAAAATACGACGATGAAGTAATTACAGACATAAAAGGCGAAGAGCGTCCCGTAGTAGACAACCTGTCGTTGGGTCGTGGCGTCGTGGCCAGGCGGCTCCCAGGCACCGGTGGCGAAGATGGGAATGGCAAATGAAGCGAGTAACAGGAGGCAACAGATGCCGGAAATCAGGGGAAACACCAACAGACTTTTGTCCTGCTTGAGCACCTGCCAGCATTCCGATATCAACGACCATGTCCGAGTGATTTTACCCATAACACAATAATTTTCTGGTTTAAGAGTTCAAGTTTAACACCACCGTCGCGAATCACCGCCCCGCCACGTATAGCCAGGTGTGGTCAGGCGGTGCGGTCAAATTAGCGGCGCTGCTTCCGCACGCAAGGAGAAACTGAGCCCCCTGATGGATGGACAAAACTACGGCTGCCAGACTGCCCGCCAATACTGGGCCGGGAAGGTAGCGGGCGAATTGGTGAAATTCATCGTGGCGGTTTGCAGCGTATTGGTGCTGACGGAAATCCAGGTCACAAGATTGGTCGAACGTTGAATGATATAGGGTACGTTCGCCTGCCCTTGGAGTTGAAAGACAAACTGGCTGGCCGCCAGTGAAAGGGCTTTCAAATTAGCCGGCGCCGGTGAAAGCGAGAGCACGGTGGCCGAGTAAGGCGGAAACGTGTAATTGAAATTGGTTCCGGCACCGGAGAAATTTGTTTGCGCCAGGTCTTGTGAACCAATGCCGGTTTGCGCAGCGGTATCCTGCGGAATCCCGTAAGAATAGACCGTGCCACCGGCAGCCGGAGTGAAACCGACGACCGCCACCTGTCCGGTGGATGTATTGGACGGATCCTTGTTGATGGCCAATACTGTGAGGCTGCCGTTCAACCGCCGGACGGCATAAACTGATAGCAGCGAATAATCGCTGGCCGACGTCAATACCGTATCGCCAGCCTGAACGAAGTGTTGCATGAGTTTGAAGGCATAGAACGTCGGATAGCGGGTGTTCAGATTCCCGATGATGCCGAGATCGCCGTATGTCCGCCAGCCGTAGAGTGAAGCTGAAAAATCGCCACCGGTATCCGTGCCGTTCCGCAAATCCCACCAGACAAACGAATTGAATTCCGTCTTGGCCAGTTGTGCCAGGCTGTCAGCCAGATAAAGGCCATTGACGAGACCGGTGGATTGTTTGCCGTCAGGGCCGGAATCAGAATTGTTCTCGGTGACCAGTAATTCAATGTTGGTTCCCGGGCTGCCGATGTAATCGGTGATTTGCTGGCGCAGGTTTGCGGCATCGGACGCCCAGTTGGCCGAAGCCAACAAGGACTGGTCGTTGTCCGACCCGGATTCAGGATAAACATGGTGGACCAGAAAATCGGGGGTAACTCCGGCAGCGGCCAGCGTGGCGAGCAGCACGGGCGTCCAGCCGTAATGTGACACTCCTTCGCGGGAATTAAACGCCGGATGACTGGTGTTGTTCACCGCCGAGTCCTCGCCGGGCGTGGACACCACACCAACTTTGATGGTCGGATCCACCGCTTTCATGAGGCCGATGTAATTGGTGGCGCGCAACGCGTAGGTATAGGGATCGTGAGGCACGGAGTTGCTGTCAATTTCCCAACCGCCGTAGCATTCGTTGCCGACCTCCCAATACTTGAAACCGAACGGGGTTGACCGCGAAAGACGGAGAAAATTCCTGCCGTCGTCCGTTCCCAGTGGTGCAGCGGCACGCAACTGGGCCCAGTATCCTGCCGTCTGCCAGTTGGTGCCGAAGGCATCCATCCCCAGGGACAGTGTGCTGGTGGTCGCGGCGTTGCAATAGGCCACCCAGGCCGCCGCTTCCTGCGGTGTGCCGTCGCCGTAATTGGCCGTGATAATGGTCTGGGGGTTGACGCTGGCATTGGTGATGACGTGGATGAAGTTGCCGAAGCTGTTTGTCCACGTCCAGGTATTGAAGCCTTCCCGGTTGAAGAGCCAGTGGTAATCGTCGGAGGCAGAACCACCCGGCAGGCGAACGATGCGCGTGCCCAGTTCGTTGAGCGATGAAATCGTGGTGGGCGTGTCGTAATAATTATCCCACATGGCGATGTTCAATCCAAACCAGCGCGCGTCAGCGGTGCGAAGCGGCTGACTGGCATTGACGGAAAAATGCACGAGCGCAGGCGGCGGAACCAGGGGGTTGAACTGAACATCATCCAGATAGAAAGTCGGCTCGATCGAACCGGCAGCGTCCTGAATGGCAAAGCCGGTGAAGTTGGTCGCGTTGCCCACGCCGAGAGCGGACAATGAGACAATGTACTGTTGCCAGGTATTAGCCAGCGGCGCCGCCAAATGATAACGGGCACTTTGTGTTCCCGTGCTCAAGTTGCCATACATCTGGAGCTGTTGTCCGCCAATCGTACCGCCGTGAACCCAAAAGCTGATACTGACAAAGCCCGTCACTGTCATACTGGAATGATTCAACGCAATACCACCGTAGGCATTGGTTATCGTGGCACTGATGGAATCGTTGCCGGAATGGACTGGCGACGTGTTCACCAAACTGTGCGTGACACCATAACTTCCATCCGACCAGCCGTTGACCAATGAATCGGTATATATATTGGTCTGGGCCATGGACAACACCGGCATTGCCAGCAAAACCAACAAAAGGAAGTGAAATGTTTGGGCAAGAACAGTCCGCCGTGGGTGTGTCATTCAGAACATTTTACCCCAAATTTGGCATTCCGCAACTGCATGAATGCCAGCGGATTAAAGCCGACGTCATCGCTTCGAGGCAGGAAATTATGCCACTTCGGCCAGCGCCCGGTTCATGCGCTGAATCGCCTCGTCAATTTCAGCCGGGCTCTTGAAACCGACGACGACGGCGTCCAGTTCCGGACGCGACATGGCGAAGCGAATGGATTTCTCACGATCGTCGGCATTTACAAACGTGCCGTTGCCGATGATTTTCATGCCGATGACGCCGCGGCCTTTGGCGCGCATCGTTTTGAGCTCGGCGAGCACCGGCGCCACCTCATGGGTGTCTTCGCTCCAAACATTCTGCGCCGTGCCGTCCATATAACGGCCCTGGGGATTGACGCGAACCAGATGCACCTCGGTCCAGGGCGTTTCCGTGGCCTGGCGCAACGCGGGCAGGCTGTGGCAGGACACCCCACGGGCGCGGATCCAGCCTTTCTCCTTGGCCTGATTGAATCCATCCATGACCGGTTTCCACTGTTCGGTCCAATCGTCCTTGACCATGCAATGGATCAACATGCTGTCCACGTAATCCGTGTTAAAAACCTTGCGATGATGATCGATGGCGGCGAGCACGTCCTTGGGCTGGCCGGGAACCTTGGATTGAATGAAAATCTTCTCCCGCGGCAAACCTTTGATGGCCCCGGCAATCCACTCAAAGGTTGCGTAATTCTGGGCACAGTCGAAATAGGTGATCCCCTGATCATAGGCATACTTGACCAGGCTGTTGAAACCTTCACGTCCCAGTTCGGTCTGGACATGCCCGTTGGAACTGCCGGTTCCCATGCCCAAGCGGCTCAGTTTGATGCCCGTATTGCCCAGCGTCACCTGGTCCACCGCCGTGCGTTTGGCGGCAGGCGCACCGAAGGCGGACACCAAGCCACTTGAACCGAAGGCGATAACTCCCGTGGCCGTCAAAGATTGTTGCAGAAACTGGCGCCGGCTAAGATTTTTTCTTTTCATAACAATTCAAAGCACAGAGGCTTATATCATGCAGGTTGGTTGAAATGGCAATAAAAATCGGGCCGGCTTCGGCATTGCTTTCGACCAACGTGGCAGTTCAAAGTTCAAACCGCTGCCAAGTCCATGGCTCCGGCTCTGCCCACGGTTTTAAGCTGTAAATCTGCAGGGTTTCTGTTTGAATCAACGCCTTGTGACCCGGTCTCCGACAAAACTCAGCCGGTGGAAGATGGATGGGCAGCAATATTTATGAATTTGCGCGAACTGGTAACGCTGGCAAAGAATGTGTTCATCGGCCGGGCACGGAATCTTTCCGACAAAGGCCTCTTTCACCAAACTTCATTGATTGCCCTGTTTGCCTGGGTCGGCTTGGGAGCGGATGGATTGTCCTCGTCCTGTTACGGTCCGGAATCGGCTTTTGTGGCGCTGCAAACGCACACGTATTTGAGCCTGTTTGTCGCCGCCGCCTCCATCCTCACCATCGTCGTCATCTGCGCGAGCTATTCGCAAATCATCGAAGCTTTTCCAACCGGGGGTGGCGGATATCTGGTGGCCAGCAAGCTATTGTCGCCGACGGCGGGAGTGGTGTCCGGGTGCGCCCTGATTGGCGATTACATCCTGACGATTGCCATCAGCGTGGCCAGCGGCACGGATGCGCTGTTCAGCCTGTTGCCAGTGGAATGGCAGTTGTGGAAACTCAAGTTTTCCATGGGCATTGTGATTTTTCTGACCCTGCTGAACCTGCGTGGGGCCAAGGAGTCGGTCCTGTTGTGGGTGCCGGTGTTCTTTCTTTTTGTCCTCACCTATACCTTTGCCATCGTGTATGGCATCGCCTCGCATGCGGGCGAATTGCCGGGCATTGCGCACGGGGTGGCCTCCGATGTGCAGACGGCCACATCGCAAATTGGTTTGTGGGGCATCATCGTGGTCATCCTCCGGGCCTACAGCCTCGGTGCCGGCACCTACACCGGCATCGAAGCCGTCAGCAACGGCTTGAACTCGCTGCGCGAACCGCGGGTGGCCACCGGCAAACGCACCATGGTTTACATGGGCACCTCTTTGTCATTCGTCGTCGGCGGACTGCTCCTGGCTTACCTGCTTTATCACGTCGTTCCGGTGCCGGGCAAAACCTTGAATGCCGTCCTGTTCGAGCAAATGACGGCAACCTGGCCGGCGACGGCCGCAAAGATTTTTGTGATCGCGGCCCTCGTGTCCTCCGCGGCGTTGTTGTTCATCGCCGCGCAAACCGGTTTTTTTGGCGGCCCGCGCATCCTGGCCAACATGGCGGTGGACCGCTGGATGCCCACCCGGTTCGCCTCGCTCAGCGACCGGCTCGTGACGGAAAATGGCATCCTGTTGATGGGTGCGGCGGCGCTCGTCGTGGTGCTCTGCACCCAGGCAATGGTCAGCGTGCTGGTCGTGCTTTACAGCATCAACGTCTTCATCACCTTCAGCCTGTCGCAACTCGGCATGGTGCGGCACTGGTGGCTCGACCGCGACAAGGAACCGGCCTGGAAACATAAAATGCTTATCAACGGTGTCGGCCTCCTGCTGACCGGCGGCATCCTGGTTTCCCTCTGCGTCGTGAAATTTTCCGAAGGCGGTTGGGCCACGCTGCTGGTCACCGGCCTGCTGATTGCCGCGGCATTCTGGATCAAACACCATTACAAGCAGACGCAAACCCAGTTGCAACGGCTCAATGAGCTCGTCGCGGCCGCGGGCATTGACACGACGAGCATCAAAGATACGGATGTTCCTACGCCCGCCTGCAACCCCAAGGGCCGCACCGCAGTGTTTCTGGTCAATGGCTTCAATGGCCTGGGCCTGCACACCCTGCTGGCCGTGGTGCGGATGTTTCCCAAGGTTTATCAGAATTTTGTTTTCCTCCAGGTCGGCGTGGTGGACGCGGGCAGTTTCAAAGGCGCGGCGGAAATGGACAATCTTCGCGAACATTCGCGGCAGGAAGTGAACCGTTACGTCACCTATATGCGCCAGCAGGGGTTTTCCGCCGAAGCCCACTTCGGTCTGGGCACGGACGTGGTGGACGAAGCGGCGAAGTTGTGTGAGACCGTGGCTCAACGCTTTCCGTCGGCGCAGTTTTTTGCCGGGCAGCTTGTGTTCAAGGATGAAAGCATGCTCACCCGTTGGCTGCATAACTCCACCGTCTTCGAACTGCAGCGACGGCTCTATCAACACGGCTGGCCGATGCTCATCCTCCCGATCCAGGTGTGAACGGTTTAGGTCTTGAAAACATTAAACCCAGGTGGTCCCGTCTGGCGGGACCCACCCGGGTCAATTTTTTCCCGGCCGCGCCTACGCCGGCTCGGCGGTTTCGAGGAAGCCTTGCAAGTGGCGCACGCGCGTCGGGTGACGCAGCTTGCGCAACGCCTTGGCCTCGATCTGGCGGATGCGTTCGCGCGTGACGTTGTACATCTTGCCGATTTCCTCGAGCGTGCGTTCGTAGCCGTCGAGCAGGCCGAAACGCATTTCAAGAATCTTGCGCTCGCGCTCGGTCAGCGTCGTCAACACGTCGCTTAACTTTTCGCGGAGCAGGCTGTAACTGGTCACTTCCGACGGGTTCTCCGCCGTCTTGTCCTCGATGAAATCACCGACGCTCACGTCACCGTCGTCGCCGACGGGCGCATGAAGCGACACCGGCTGTTGCGCCATCTTGAGCAGCGCATGGATGCGCGACACCGGCATGTGCATTTCATCGGCCAATTCCTCCGGCGTCGGTTCGCGGCCCAATTCCTGGGTGAGCTGCTTTTGCGCGCGCCAGAGCTTGTTCATGATTTCAATCATATGCACCGGAATGCGGATGGTGCGCGCCTGGTCGGCGATTGAGCGCGTGATGGCCTGGCGGATCCACCAGATGGCGTAGGTGGAAAACTTGTAGCCGCGGCGATACTCGAACTTCTCGACGCCCTTCATCAAACCGATGTTGCCTTCCTGGATCAAATCGAGGAACGACTGGCCGCGGTTCGTGTATTTTTTGGCGACGGAAACCACGAGGCGAAGATTGGCCTCGGCCATGTGCGTCTTGGCCTTCAGCCCGCGGTCGGCGGCGGCCCGCAAATCCTTGAACACCTTGAAAAACTCCTCACGCGGCATCCGCACGAATTGTTCCAGCGTCTGGATCTTGGCCCGTTCGGCTTCGATCGTCGCGCGGCGTTCAGTGGTGGTGCGCAATCCTTCGAGTTCCTGGATATGGCGCAGGCTGGCCTGGAACTTTTCATGAATGTTGCCGGCCACCACGATCATTTCTTCGACGACCTTTTGTTTGTAAAAGAACCGGGTGAAAAGATCCTGCAGTTTCAGGCTGAGTTTTTTCAGCTCGCGCTGGATTTTTTCCTTGCGGGCCTTTTGCAGGGACTTCTGCCAGTTGTAATATTTCTCGTCCACCTTCTGGTCGAACGCGTGGACCTTTTTGATGAGTTTGCGCAGATCCCGCAGGTGGCCTTCGCGATTGGCGATCTTCTTGTCCACGATCACCCGGTCAAAGCGTTCCTTGGGCGGCTCGGACAGCAATTTTTCCGCGATGGCAATGTGCTCCTTGGCGGTAAATCCAAGGCTGTACACAATGCGCTTCATCTCCATCTCGGCTTCTTCGATCCGCTTGCAAATCTCCACTTCCTGTTCGCGCGTGAGCAGCGGAACCTTGCCCATCTGGTTCATGTACATCCGGACCGGATCGTCGAGAATTTCCAGCCGGGAGTCTTCGTCCTGTTCCTCCTGCGGTTGGGCCGGTTCAGGCTGTTTGGCACGTTCAGCCTCGGCCTGATCCATCACGATCTCCACGTCGAGACTCCGCAGCTTGGTCAGCAGCGCGTCCAGATCTTCCGGACTGAGATTGTCCGGCAACACGTCGTTGACATCGTCATAGGTGATGTAACCGTGCTCCTGCGCCAGATGGAGGAGCGTGCGCACAGTCTCGGTCAAATCCACGGTCGATTGAACGGGCACTCCCGTCCCGGCCGGCGCATGGCCATTTTGCGGCGATTTTTCCGCTTCTCCGTTGCCATGAGCCTTGGTCTTCTGGGACTTCGCGGCATCCCGCCGCGCATTGGAAATGACAAAACGCCGGCGCATCGGCGCCGGTTTTGCCCCGTCACCGGGTCGGTTGCCATTTCGATGATTACCCGCTGCACTGCCCCGCACCGTTCTTTTTCGCTTCAACATAAATTATAATTAGACCTGCCACAGTCCATTTAGGTTCAGAAAAACTCACCAAACCTTGCTCCGTGGACCTCGCCGGGACTGTATAAAAACGACCACTCACCCAGATAAACCTTGGGAGAGCGCCCTTATCAGAAGACCGACGCGGCTTCATGGTAGCCCCTTTTGAGCAAAACTCAAGAAGAAACAAGAGCGTGACAAAACTTTCAACACATTGAAAATCAGCTACTTATATTTATAAGTAATTCTGATTACCAGTCTTTTACGGGTCGATTTTGGTTTTCCGGCGGGTTTTTTGGCTTGAATTGGAGGAATTGTTCGTCGCCTTTCTGCGCATCCAGCAGTCGTTTAGCCTCTTCCGCTGACATCTGCCGGTCTGCGGCCGCCTGATTTTGCTCTCCCTGGTCCTGTGGCTGATTTTGCGGGTTCTGCTGTCCCTGATTCTGTTTTTGTTGTTGGTTTTGTTGATTCTGGGCCGATTGCTTTTCCTTATCCTGCTGCTTCTGTTGATTCTGCCCGTTCTGCTGACTCTGTGGCTGCTGTTGTTGCTGATTTTGATTCTGGTTTTGTTGTGATTGCTGCTGTTGTTGTTGCTTGAGCAACTCTTCCAGTTTTTTCAGCTTCGCATCATCCGGATAAAGTTTCCGTCCGCCTTCAACGACCTGCTTCGCGCTCGGAATGTTGTTTGAAATATACAATTGCGCGCCGCTGTTGAAAAAATCATCTGCGGACTGGGCGCCAGCCGACTGCAACACCAGCAGACTGAGGCTAAGGATGATTATTGGGCGTAACGATCGCATCGATGTCCTTCAATTTTTTGATGTAGTCCTGGAATTTTTTGGTGGCAATGGGATGGTTCAGGCTTCCCATGATTTCCAACGCCCGATGATATTGATTCTGACGGACCGCCGCGTCGGCCGCCGCCTTGGCCCGGCGCATCGCCTCGCGGAGCTGGGCAATGAGCCCCAGCTGCCGGTTCACAAAGTTCAGATTGTATGCCGCATCCAGGTCATTCGTGTTCAGCTGCACCGCGTGCGCATAATTGGTCACCGCTTCCGCCCATTTTTCCTCCATCGCATTCAACCCCTCGGAATCCGGTTCGAACTTCAATTCGCCCATCCGATAAAACGTGTTGCCCAGGTTGTAAAATGCCTGCTGTTGCAGTTTCAAATCCGGCGACACCGTGGCCAGGGCAAAATCCTTTGCGCATTCGTCAAAATTCGTGGCCCGATACGCCGCCGCGCCGGCGTTGAAAACCAGTCTCAAGTCATTGGTGTGGATTTCGGCCAACCGCTGATATTCCTGCAATGCGTTGGTGTAATTGCCCGTGCGATAGTCGCGCAAGGCCCCGGAGGGCGATGCGGTTGCATTTTGGCAAACTGCCAGCGCCCCCAGGATGGCCAGCCCCACCGCTACAGCAACGGCGGCGGGCCGGGCCGTTTTTGATTCACTCTCTCGCGCGCGCTGGGCGGAAGAAGGGCGTTCCGGCAGGAACATTTCCGCGAGCAGCAGCAGGATGGCTGCGGCCAATGGCCATTGGAATTGTTCATGATAACGCCGCACCAGCCGTTCCTTGACCTCGGATTTTGGCAACAAAGCCAGGCCTTGCTCATACAGCGTGTCCATCGCATTCGCACCACGCATCTGCAGGTAAAATCCCCCCGTGGCAGCAGCAATGTCCTGAAGCAATTTTTCGTTCAAGTGCGATTTCACGACATTCCCCTGCTCGTCGCGGACGTAATCCGGATTGCCGTTCGCATCGGTGATGCGCAACAGTTCACCCGCCGGGGTGCCGATGCCGATGGTGAAAATTTTCAGGCCGGCTTTGGCCGCTTGGCGCGCCGCCTCCAGCGCTCCGGCTTCGTTGTCGTTGTCCTCGCCGTCGGTGAACAGCACGAGAACCTTGTGCTGGCTGTCCTCCTTGAACACGGTCAATGCCGTGTCAATGGCCGCGGCGATCGCCGTGCCGCCGCGGGGAATCGTGTTCACGTCGAGCGCCTGCACGCTTTGCTGGAACGCCGTGTTGTCTATCGTCAGCGGGCATTCCAGGAACGCATCGCCGGCAAACGCGACCAGCCCCATCCGGTCCGTGTGCGCCTCCTGCATCAATTCCAGCGCGGCCAGCTTGGCGCGGGTCAGGCGGTCGGGAGCAATGTCGGTGGCCAGCATGCTTTTGGACGTGTCAATCGCCACCACAATGTCCAGCCCGTGCTGTTCCACTTCCTGCAAATCGAATCCATGCTGCGGCCGGGCCAGCACCACCAGCAGAAATGCGACCGCCAGGATCAACAGGGCAAACCGGATTTTCCGGCGCGTCGGAGAAATCCCGACGGTCAGCGTCGGAAGCAATCGCGCCTGGATGAATGATTCGAGCTGTTTCTGCCGCGCGCGGTTGGCCAGCCGGAACAGCAGCGCCAACATCGGCGGCACCACCAGCAGAAGCCAGAGCAGATGGGGATGTTCGAAGCTCATCGTGAAATCGTAAATCGTAAATCGTAAATCGTAAATTTCATGGCAGCCTCCGAAACACGGTTTGTCCGAGCGTCACTTCAACAAGCAGCAACGCCAGGCCGAACGAAACCACCCACGGGAACAGTTCTTCAAATTGCGCGAACTTGTTGATGACCGCCTCGGTTTTTTCCAACTTGTCGATTTCCGCATAGATTTGCTGGAATCGTTCCGCGTTGTCGGCACGGTAATAGCGGCCGCCCGTTTTGTCGGCAATTTGTTGCAGCGTCGTTTCGTCCACGTCCACCGGTATGTTCTGGTATCCCACCTTGCGCCCGCCCATGAATACCGGCATTGGGGCCGTGCCCTGCTCGCCGATACCGACCGTGTAAATTTTAATGCCCAGCGCCGCCGCCGCATCCGCCGCCACAAGTGGCTGGATTTTGCCGGAGTTGTTCTGTCCATCGGTGGCCAGGATGATGATTTTGCTTTTCGCCTTCAGGTCACGCAACCGGTTGATGGCCGTGGTCAACGCGTCGCCAATCGCCGTCGCATCGGAATTGATCGTGCCGATTTCCAGGCGGTCCAGATTTTCCTGCAAATAATCGTGATCCAGCGTCAACGGCGCAGCGATGAACGCCCGGACCGCGAATACCACCAGCCCGATGCGGTCGTTTGGCCGGGCATCAATGAAGGTCTTCAGGACCGAGCGTGCCATGTTGAAGCGATTCACCCGCTCGCCCCGCACCACAAAGTCCTCCGAAATCATGCTGCCCGACATGTCGAGCGCGCACACGATGTCAATGCCGCTGGCCTTGACCGTAGTGGTGCTTTTCAGCAGGCGCGGCTGCGCCAGCGCGATGATGAACGCCGCGAGCGCCAGCCAGCGCATCGCTGCCAAAAGGGCGCCCGCCCGGGAATGCCGCGCGCGGGTCAATCCCGCCGCCAGGCGCACCGACGAATACAGAAACGCCGGCGGCTGGCCGCGCCTGCCCTTCAGCCAGGCCAGCAAGGGCAGCAGCAACAGCAGCAGCAGAAAATAGGGATGCGCGAAAATCATTTTCGATTTACGATTTATGACTCATGATTTGTTCTGCTTCGCTCGTCGCCGGCTGCGGCTGCGGCTGCGGTTCGGTTTCATCCACCAGCCGCACGGCGGAAGAATGCAAATTGAGCAATTCCGGCTCGCCGGGCTCGTACTTCGCAAACTTCACGAGGTCGCAACATTCCAGAAATTCACCCAGCTTTTCCTTTTGCTCCGCCTCCAGCAAATCCGTGCTTTGCAATTCGTACAGAAACTCCTCGGTCGTGCGTTCCGGCGCCCGGAAATTAAACCGCTCCTCCAGGTAAAGGCGGATGGTGTCGGAGACCGTGATGCAGAACGATTTCGGCTGCGCGATGAGCGCGAGCGCCTCGGCCAGCTTTTGCCTCGCGCGCACATGTGCGGGAACCGGCGCCACCACCGGAACCTGTGAACGCCATTTCTCCCACCAGCGCCAGGCGAAAAATAAAATCGCCAGGACCGCCAGCACGCCCAGGGTCAACCAGAACCATTCCCAGCCGTTGGGAATGTCCACTGGCGGCTTGATGTCGCGGATGTCGTTGGCGGTCGCGGCGATTGAAGCTGTTTGGTTTGTACCCATGAATCAGTTGTGACGACCGCCCTCACCCCGGCCCTCTCCCCCAGGAGAGGGTGGAGCAACCGTATGATTTGCTTGGCATCGAAGATTGTTCGGCAAATCCAGTCGCAGACCATTTCGTGAGACGGCGAATGATTCCCCCTCTCCCCGGGGGAGAGGGCCGGGGTGAGGGCGGTCGTTCCTCGTGTTATCGCTCGATAGTATCATCCTCTCATTCTCCGTTTCTCACGGTTCTCAAAAAACCGCCCCAACGCCGCCGAGTAGGGTTCGTCCGTCTGCAATTGAATGGCATCAATGCCGGACGACCGGAGCTGCCGGGCCAGATCCTCTTTTTGTTTTTGCTGGCGCAACGCAAAAGCATCACGGGTGACCACCGGGCTGGTGTTGAGTTCCAGAATTTCGCCGGTCTCGGCGTCCTCCAGGGTCAAACGGCCGAGCGCGGGCAATTCGAGTTCGTAACGGTCGGCAATGTGCACGGCCACGACGTCATGCCGGCGATTGGCCATACGCAAGGCGGTCTGTGCCGCTTTGGACAATGGCCCGATGTTGGGTCGCGCGCCCTCGCGCGAAAGTCGGCCGGGGACGACCGACGCTACATCAGCCGAATTCAGGAAATCCGAGATCACCACGGCAATCGCCCGATGCGGCAACACGCGCCCCATGAATTCCAATGCCTGCACCAGATTCGTCCCCCGCCGCTTCGGCTCAAAAAACAAGACTTCGCGAATGACGCGCAGGACATGGCTGCGGCCCTTGCGCGGCGGAATAAACTTTTCCACCTCGTCCGTGTACAGCAGCAACCCGACCTTGTCGTTGTTGCGGATGGCGGAGAATGCCAGCACGGACGCGATTTCAGCAGCCAGTTCGCGTTTGGACTGCGCGCGCGAACCGAACAGGCCCGAACCACTCACGTCCACGACCAGCATGACGGTCAGTTCGCGCTCCTCGACAAACTTTTTTATGAACGGATGGTTCATCCGCGCCGTGACGTTCCAGTCAATGGCGCGCACGTCGTCACCGGGCTGGTATTCGCGCACCTCGTCGAAATTCATCCCCTGCCCTTTGAAGACGGAATGGTACTGGCCCGCGAGCGTTTCGGTCACGATGCGGTTCGTGCGCAACTCGATCTGCCGGATTTTTTTAAGGATCTCGCGGGGAATCATGGATGGAAAATTTGTTTGGCTGCCGGGGTGCCGATAAACCGCCAATGCCACGGCTCGTAATGCACGCCACGAGGGTTGTTGCGCGGATAGGATAATTCGAAGCCGAAATCCGCCGCGTTGGTTTGCAGCCAGCGAAACACGCGGGTGTCCTCGAAAGGCGGTTCGACATCACAAGCCGGGCTGTCTTCTTCACCCAAGTCCACCGCCAGACCGGTATGATGTTCCGAATGGCCGGGGCGTCCCACCCAGCGCACTGCGGCCTCTTCCGAGCCGTATTTCGCCACCGCTTTCGAGAAAAGCGATTCCTGATACGCCACGGTGCGAAACCCGGAAATGGGGATGATTGCCACTCCGGCGACACGAGCCCGGGCCATTAAATTGGACAATGCAGTAGCAGCATCCGTATGCAACCTGACTTCGCGTCCGGTTTGCCGGTACTTGCCCACGACAACCAATTCAGTTTCCGCAGGCTCGTTATTACATGGGCGGCCTTGTGTCATCACGGCACCGGCAATTCGTCAAAAATCTTCTGCACCACAGTTTCACTGGTCTTCTCCTCCGCTTCAGCTTCGTAGGTGATGGCCACGCGGTGGCGCAGCACGTCCATGCCGATGCTTTTCACGTCCTGCGGCGTCACGTAACCGCGGCCCTTGAGAAACGCATAGGCCTTGGCCGCCAGGGTCAGGTTGATGGTCGCACGCGGCGACGCGCCCAGCTGGATGAATTCCTTTACCTGGATTTTATAGTGGTCGGGGTCGCGCGTGGCGCAAACGAGGTCCACAATGTAATCCTTCACCTTGTCGTCCACGTAAATGTCGTTGATGACTTCCCGGGCCTTGAGGATGTCTTTCGGGTCAACCACGGCATGGGTCACCGGCGTGCCGGAGGTCTTCGCCATCAGATCGAGAATCTGCCGTTCCTCGGCCCGCGACGGGTAGCCGATCTTCAATTTTAGCATGAACCGGTCCACCTGCGCCTCGGGCAGCGGATAGGTGCCTTCCTGCTCGATGGGATTTTGCGTGGCCAGAACCAGGAACGGTTCCTCGAGCTTGAAGGTTTGTTCGCCGATGGTGACCTGTTTTTCCTGCATGCATTCGAGCAAGGCGCTCTGCACCTTGGCGGGAGCACGGTTGATTTCGTCGGCGAGAACCAGGTTGGCGAAGATCGGGCCCTTGCGCGTGGTGAAACCGCCGGATTGCGGGTTGTAAATCTGCGTGCCGATGACGTCGGCGGGCAGCATGTCCGGCGTGAATTGCAGGCGCGAGAATTTCACGCTGATGCAGTTGGCCATGGATTTCACGGCCAGGGTTTTGGCCAGGCCCGGCACGCCTTCAAGCAGGACGTGGCCGTTGGCCAGCAGGCCGATGACGAGCCGTTCGACCAGATAACTTTGGCCGACGATGACCTTGCCGAGTTCGTTAAACAGCGGGCGCGTAAAAGCCCCGGCTTCCTTGACTGCGTCGTTGATGGCAGAAATTCCTGTATTCATTTGTTTATTTGCAATTTTACTGACAGATGGACAACGTGACCAGCCGGAGTGTTCAAAGGGAAATTAGACACGGATTTCACAGATTTTCACAAATTGCAGTCGGTAATGAATCAGTGCCCATCAGTGGAATCCGGGTCTAAAATCTTTTCTTCGCCTCGGTTATATCGCGGGCGATTTGTTCGCGCAATGCTTCAGCCGACGGAAATTTTTCCTCGTCGCGGAGTTTGACAACAAAGGTGATTTCCAGTTCCTGGCCATACAGGTCGCCGTTGAAATCGAGCAAATGTGCCTCGACACGAAGTTGCGGAGCGTTCGCCGCCAGCGTCGGCCGCAAACCAATGTTCAGCACTGCCTGATGTGGGACTTTCTCCCGGTTGATCAGGCCCGCATAAACCCCATTCGGTGGCAGCAACAAACCGGTCACCTCCAGATTGGCGGTGGGGAAACCCAGCTGCCGGCCCAGGCGATCGCCCGCCACCACGATACCGGCAATCGCATATGGCCGGCCGAGCATCTGGCTCGCGGTATCAAAATTGCCGGCGCGGATGGTTTCACGAATGCGGGTGCTGCTGACAATTTGTTTGTCCAGGGAAACGGCCGCGAGGCCATGCACCGTAAACGCCAGTTCATCGCCGAGCTTTTGGAGCAACGCCACATTGCCGCTGCGCCGATGGCCGAAAACAAAATCCGCCCCCACACAGACACTCTGGATTTTCCCCGGGTCGCGCCAGAGACAGCGAATGAACTCCTCGCCGGTCTGTCGGCTGAATGGTTCGTCAAAATGAATCTGCAACAGGATGTCCGCGCCCAGCGATCCAATCGCGCGCTGTTTTTGCGGCAGTGAATAAATCAGCGGCGGTACCCGGTCGGGCGCGACGACGGCGTTGGGATGCCGGTCGAATGTGATCACCACCGCGAGCGCATCGTGTTGCCGCGCATCCGCCACCGTCTGGCGGATGATTTGTTGATGACCGAGATGGACACCGTCAAAAACGCCGATGGCCAGGCAGACTTTCTTGCCGCCAGGCTTCAGGTCTTTGGCGTTGCTGATCAGTTTCATTGGCTCTCAACCACTTCGTTCACAAATGAAGCGAAAAACGTGATGCGTGAAAAGCAAACTGCGCCCATAGAAAGTCTTGCACGTTTTCCGATTCTCGCGTCACGATCCGGCCACCAGTCTCAAAAACGGAATCACCTTTTTCTCCAATTCCGCTGACGTCAATTTCAGGACGTCATCCAGTTTCGTCGCGTCGGCCACGTCAAATTTGCCGGAGACACTGCGCCGGAGGGCGGACAGATGCGCGCCACAGTCGAATTTACGGCCGATTTCATGCGCCAGACTTCGGACGTAAGTACCTTTGGTGCAAGCAACTGTGAATTGGCCAAGCGGCGGCTCGTAATGCGAAAAACGGAAATTGTAAATGTGAATCAGGCGCGGTTCACGCTCCACTTCCAAGCCTTTGCGGGCGAGTTTGTAGAGCGGCACACCTTTTATTTTGATGGCTGAAACCATCGGCGGCGTCTGCATCTGGTCGCCAACAAACGCGGAAGCCGCTTCATTCAACTGGTTGAGCGTCAACGGCGGCACAGGCGCGGTCGCTGTAATTTCTCCGTCGGAATCGTAACTGTCGGTCGCCTCGCCGAATTTGACGGTGCCCTCATAAACCTTGTCGTCGGACATCATTTTTTCGGAGAGCTTGGTGCCGCGACCGAGCACAATGATGAGCAGCCCGGTGGCATTTGGATCGAGGGTGCCGCAATGGCCGACCTTTTTTATGCCGAACCGGCGACGGATGACATCCACCACGTCGTGCGAAGTCGGACCGGCGGGCTTGTCAATCAACAGGGCACCATCCAGCGGTGAAAATTCTTGCATGAAAATTATCGGGTGGAACCCAATGCGCGGCGAATGGCGGCGATGACCTTGCGCTGCACAGACAGCGGGCTGCCCGCAATGCGGGCGCCGGCCGCCGCCGGGTGCCCGCCCCCGCCAAATTCGGCGGCAATTTCGTTGACGTTGATCCGGTCGCTTTTGGACCGCAGGCTGATGCGGATCAATCCAGGCTCCAATTCCTCAAAAACGCACGCGACCACGACCGGCTCGATGGCGCGGATGTGGTCAATCAGGCCTTCCGTGTCGTCGCTTTGCGCGCCGGTGCGGGCAAAGTCCGCCTGCTTCAACCAGAACCACGCGATCCGGTCACCGGCCGTGAGACGGAATTTGCTGTAAACGTGTTTTAGCAGCCGGGCCCGGGAAAGCGGATAGGACTGATAAACTTCCTCGCAGATTTTCGCGAGGTTCGCGCCGCGGGTGACCAGTTCCGCGCCGGCGTGAAAGGTCCCGGGCCGCGTCGTGGAATATTGGAACGAACCGGTGTCCGTCGAGATGGCGGTGAACAGGCAATCGGCCACCGGCCGGGTGATCGGCCAGCGCGCCACCTTTAGGATGCGGTATATCAACTCGCCACAAGACGGTTCGCGTGCGGAAACCCAGTTGATGTCCGCATAGCGCGTGTTGCTTTCATGATGGTCGATGTTGATGAACGTCTTCCGGCGCGCAATGCATTTGCCGGCCTTTCCCAGGCGCTCGAAACTCGCGCAATCGGTGGCAATGACACAATCAAATTTCATTCCCGCTTTTGGCTTCTGAAATTTTCCGTCCGGATCCAGAAACTTGTATTTTTGCGGGATGGGGTCCTCATTCCAGCAGGTGACCTTCTTGCCTTCGCCTTGCAGCGCCCAGGCGAGACCCAGCTGCGACCCCACACAATCGCCATCGGGCCGGATGTGCCCGGCAATGCAGAACGTTTTGTTCTCGCGGAGCACTTCCAGAATGCGATCAATGATTTTTGGGTAACTTTTCATTGCTTAAAACAAGGGGCGTGTGACGTCCCGTCCGGCTTTGGTGGCTCTGAAATGAAAGCATTTTATTCCTCGGCGTTTTCCTCCGGCGGTGCGGACTTTTCCAGTTCCTCCATGATCTGCAACACGCGATTGCCCCGCACGATGGAATCATCAAACACAAATTTCAACGTCGGCGTGTATTTTAAAACCACCGCCTTGGCAACCAGTCCCTGGATACGGATGCGTCGCTCGGCCAGCATTTGAAAGCCACGCTTCTGCTGGTCGGGATTGCCGAGAATGCTGATAAAAACCGTGGCGGACTTGAGGTCGCCCGTCACGTCCACATCATTGACTGTAATCAGACCAACATCGCTGACATTGAATTCGCGACGGACGGCCTCGCCGATTTCGCGCTTCAACAGTTCGCGCACGCGCTGGAGTCGGAGACTTGGCATATCGTTGATTCGTCGAACCGTGGAATCGCGGAATCGGTTTGACGATTCAACGATTTAACGCCGTCATAATTTCGCCGCGACTTTTTCGATGCTGTAACATTCAATGGCATCCCCCACCTGGAAATCGCCATAGCCTTCAACGCGAATGCCGCATTCCATGCCGGCGCGAACCTCGTTGACCTCATCCTGAAAACGTCGAAGCGACTGGGCGATGCCCTCGTAAATGATGTCCTTGCGCCGCCGCACGCGGACCTTGCCCTTGACGATGCGGCCGCTGGACACCATGCAGCCGGCCACGGGAACGCCCTTGGACAATTCAAAGATTTGCCGCACTTCCGCCGAACCGACGATGCTTTCCTTGACGAGGGGTTCGAGCAAGCCGGCCATGGCCTCCTTCACCTGGTCAATCAGCTCGTAAATGATCGCATACAGCTTGACCTGCACGCCCTCGTGCTTCGCTTTTTCGGCCGCCGTGCTGTCGAGCCGCGCATGAAAGCCCAGAATGACGGCCGAAGAGGCGGACGCCAGGGCAACGTCATTTTCCGTGATGGTGCCGACGTCGCTGTGAATGATTTCCAAGGAAACCTTTTCGGCCTCGATTTTCTTGAGCGCCTCGACGATGGCCTCAACCGAGCCCTGGGTATCGGCTTTGACCACCACCTTGAGCACCTTGCTCTGCGCCGCAGCGAGGGATGCAAACAGATTTTCCAGTGTGACCTTGGAACGGTTTTCCAAATCCTGGGCTTTGGATTCATGGGCGCGCTGTTCGGCCAGCTCACGGGCGGCCTTTTCGTCCTCCACCACGCTAAATTCCAGGCCCGCTTCCGGCACGCCGTTCAGGCCGAGCACTCGCACCGCCACCGACGGCCCGGCTTCCTTGAGGCGGGCGCCTTCCTCGTTGATGAGCGCCCGGACCCGCCCGTAAAACTCGTCGCACAGAATGATGTCCCCCACATGCAGCGTGCCTTTTCGCACCAGCACCGTGGCCGTCGGACCGCCGGGCTCAACGCCGGATTCAATCACGTTGCCCTTGGCATGGCGGTCGGGATTGGCCTTGAGCTCAAGCAATTCGGCCTGAAGCAGGATCATTTCCAGCAACTTGTCCACGCCTTGCTTGGTGAGCGCGGAAACATCCACAAAAATCGTGTCACCACCCCAGTCATCCGGCACCAGCCCCTTGTCCTGCAACTGCTGGCGCACCTTCATCGCGTTCGCGTTGGGATGGTCCATTTTGTTGACGGCAACCAGGATGGGAACCCGGGCGGCTTTGGCGTGGTTGAGAGCTTCCAGGGTTTGGGGCATGACCCCGTCGTTTGCCGCGACGACGAGCACGACCAGATCCGTCACGTTCGCGCCGCGCGCACGCATCGAACTGAACGCGGCGTGGCCAGGGGTATCCAGGAAGGTGATTTGCGCCAGTTGATTTTTGCGTTCCGGATGCGGCACGGAAATCGTATAGGCGCCGATGTGCTGCGTAATGCCCCCGGCTTCGCCGGCGGCCACATTCGCCTTGCGGATCACATCCAGCAGCGTGGTCTTGCCATGGTCAACGTGGCCCATGATGGTTACCACCGGGGCGCGCGGTTTGAGCTGTTCGGGTTTGTCCTCGATGTCGAGTTCCACCTTTTTGACGGGCGCATGCACCACGCCGCCGCCGCGCTCGCGTTTTTCCACTTCAAACCGGAATCCGTATTTGGCGCAAAGTTGTTGGGCGATTTTTTCGTCAATCGCCTGGTTCACGTTGGCGAAAACACCCAGCTCCATCAAATCCGCGATGATCTTGAACGGCTTTTGCTTGAGCTGGCCGGCCAGCTCGCGCACCACAATCGGCGGTTTGATGATGATGACCTCACCGGTGGCCGGGGCGACAAATTTGGGTTGCGGAGCGGGGGCTTTTGCCGGCTCACGCGCCGCGGGCACAGCCTGACGGCCACCGCCGGAAGAACGTTGAAAGGAATGCCGGGAATCAGACCGTTGCGGTCCGCCGAAGCGCGTTGGTGCCGCGGACCTGGCCGGGGCGGCCTTTTCGGCGGGACGCGGCTGCGGGCGCGCCGGCAGTTGAATGAAGCCGACTTTTTCGCCGACCTTGGGTCCGGCGGGTATGATGGGTGCCAACGGCGGTGGTGGATTGGGCAGCTCGATAACCGGCGGAGCGACCGTCTCAGTCACGGGCGGCGGCTCGACAACGACTTCCGGCGGCTTGGGCGGCTCCGGCGGCGGCTTGATCACCACGATGGGCTCACTGGGCGCGGCTTTGGGCGCGGGCGCGGGCGCCGGAGCGAGCTTGGCCGCGAGTTCGGGGTGGTCCTTGCAGAGCTGCTCTTCGAGATACTCGGCGCTGATCTTATCGAGCGAGCTGGACGGAACCTTGGCCGCGGCAATGCCCAACGATTTGGCCTTGGCAAGAATTGCCTTGTTGTCCAAGCCAAGTTTTTTCGAAATATCGTAAATCCGAACGGGCATATGTCTCTTTCTTCAAACCGCGCCGGTCATCACTCCGGTCCAAAATGGTCCCCGCGGCGTTCATCAGGCCACCGCAGTTGTTGATTCGTTCCCCCCGAGCTGGATCTTTCTGTTTTCAGCCTCCGCGCGGGCCGCCTTCAAAATCTCCGCGGCCTTCTCGCCGATCTGGGGAATGCTGTTCAAATCCGTTTCTTCCGCCGACAACAGGTCCTCAATCCGGGTCAAACCGGCATGGACCAGCGCGTCGGCCTGTTCCGGAGTGACCCCGGGGATGGCGGCCAGCAACTCGACGGCCTCGGCGACTTTTTCCTCAAAGCCCTTCGTCACCACGACCTCGGCATCAATGTCCACCTCCCAACCGGTCAGCTTGGCGGTCAAACGCGCGTTCTGGCCGCGCTTGCCGATGGCGAGCGACAACTGGTCTTCCGCCACGAGGATTTTTACCCGCTTGCGGGCTTCATCAATCTCAAAATTCTTCAGTTTGGCCGGCGAAAGCGCGTTGGTGACGAACGTCCGGACATCCGATGACCAGGGAATGACATCCACCTTTTCGTTGTTTAATTCCCGGACGATGTTTTTAACGCGCTGTCCGCGCATGCCGACACAGGCCCCCACCGGGTCCACCTTGCTGTCGCGTGAATAGACGGCCATCTTGGTGCGAAAACCCGGTTCGCGGGCGACGCCCTTGATTTCAATCGTGCCGTCGTTGATTTCCGAAACTTCGAGCTGGAACAATTTCACCACAAACCGAGGGTCGGCGCGGGACAGGATGATTTCCGGGCCGTGCGCGCCCTGCTCCACCGCCTTGACGTAACAACGGATGCGTTCGCCCACCTGGTATTCCTCGGTGGGCACGCGCTCGCGATTCGGCAGCAACGCCTCGTATTTGCCCAGATCCAGAATCACGTCCGAACGCTCGAACCGACGCACCGTACCGCTCACAATGTCGCCGACTCGGTCCTTGAATTCGGTGAAAATCAGCGCCTTCTCCGCCTGGCGGATTTTCTGCATGAGCGCCTGCTTGGCATATTGCGACGCAATGCGGCCAAAGCCCGTCGGCGTCACTTCCTTTTCAATTTCGTCGCCAACCTGCGCATCCGGCTTGATGCGGCGCGCGTCAAACATGGAAATCTGATCGTGTTTGGAAATGACCTTGTCGGAGACGATGAGTTTGGCGAACGCCTTGATATCGCCGTTTTTCTGGTCGATTTCGACCCGCAATTCGCGCGCCGCGCCGACCGCCTTTTTGGCGGCGGACAGCAATGCCTCCTGGACAGCGCCGACCAGGACATCACGATTGATGCCCTTTTCGCGCTCCCAGAATTCCAATACTGCCAAAAAATCCGCATTCATATGCTCGGCGCCGGTTGTATCCAGCGAATAAAAAAGTCGGCAGATATTTATCTTCCGACTTTGGCGCGCTGGATGACCCAGCAAACTTTACCGTTCTTGAAGCGTAATCTTAAGAAGTTATTCCCAACCCGTCAAGCGCAAACAAACCCGCGCCAACACAGTGGAAAATCGTATTCCGACGGCTAAAAACCGACCCGGACCCGGACCCCGGACGACTTAACCAACGCCCATGCCCAGCAGAAATTCGATGTTGGTCTTGGTCTTCTTCAATTTGCCCAGCAGCAACTCCATCGCCTCGACCGGCGGTACGCCGGTGAGCGCGCGCCGCAGCAGGACAATCCGGCTCAGTTCGTCCGGATGATAGAGCAGTTCCTCCTTGCGCGTGCCGGACCGTTCGATGTTGATCGAGGGAAAAATGCGGCGGTCCACCAGCGCGCGGTCCAGGTGCACCTCCATGTTGCCGGTGCCCTTGAATTCTTCAAAAATCACCTCGTCCATGCGGCTGCCGGTGTCCACCAGCGCGGTGGCGATGATGGAAAGCGACCCGCCTTCCTCGATGTTGCGCGCCGCGCCGAAAAACCGCTTCGGCTTGTGCAGCGCGTTGGCGTCCACACCGCCGGACAGGATTTTGCCGGAGTGCGGCTGGATGGTGTTGTAGGCGCGGGCGAGCCGCGTGATGGAATCGAGCAAAATCACCACGTCGCGCTTGTGTTCAATCATGCGCCGGGCCTTTTCGATGACCATTTCGGCCACCTGCACGTGGCGCTCCGGCGGTTCGTCAAACGTCGAGCTGATGACTTCCGCGCCTTTGCAGGTGCGTTCCATGTCGGTGACTTCCTCCGGCCGTTCATCGATGAGCAGGATGAACAGATACGTCTCCGGATTGTTTTTGAGAATGGCGTTGGCAATTTTCTGCATGAGCACGGTCTTGCCCGTGCGCGGCGGCGCCACGATCAGGCCGCGGGAGCCCTTCCCGATGGGACAGACGAGATCGAGCACGCGGGTGCTCAACTCGTCGGCGGCGGTCTCCAGGATGAACCGCTTGTTCGGAAACAGCGGCGTGAGATTGTCGAAATGCGTTTTTTCCTTCGCCTTGTCCGGGTCCTCGCCGTCCACGCCTTCCACCTTGAGCAGGGCGAAGAATTTCTCCTTTTCCTTGGGCGGCCGGATCTGGCCGGCGATCAAATTCCCGGTCTGCAGGTCAAACCTCCGGATTTGTGACGGCGAAACGTAAATATCCTCCGGGCACGGAAGATAATTGAAGCTCTGGGAGCGAAGGAACCCGAAACCTTCCGGCAACACTTCCAGTACGCCCTCGGAAAACAAGACGCCGGCGCGTTCTGCATTTTTTTGGAGGATGTGAAAAATGACCTCGTGTTTGCGCATCGTGCCGAAGTTTTCGACACCCAGGTCACGAGCCATCTGGTTCAATTCGCTCATCTGCATCGCCTGCAATTTCGCGATGTTGAGCGAGGTGACGATTTTGTCGCGCTGGGATCCGCGGCGGTCCTCGGGGCGGGGTTCTTCAACCCTGGGTTCTTCGGCCAGTTCGACCGGCGTGGACGGCGGTTGCAGGGCGGCCGAACCGGACGGCTCGGGCGCCGCGGACGTTTCCAAGGCCTTATTGGCGCCATTGGACAATTCCGGCGATTCGTCCGCGACCTTTTCGGCCGGTTTCAGCTTCGGTTTTTTGGTTGAAACTCTTGGCATAGCTTAAATCAATTGGATTGGCTGGATTCCAGTTCCCCGGATTTGCAAGTCCTTCGTTATTTGACGACCGGCAACCCGGAAAAGTTCAAAATGGTTATTGCTAACCGAGCGTTCGAGGCAATGTAATGGCAACCTCAATACGGCAAGGGAAATTTCGCAGTCAACTCACCCTCAGATTGGCGTATGTTGGCCGTGTTGTCAAAAAAAAATTCACCCACGGTTTCCGGGGATTTGCCCGAAGGCTTACCGGGCCAAAATGACTCCGTGAAAATCTGCGGAACCCGTGTCTTTTTTCTTGTGCGGTTTTCGCCGTTGCGGGTGCTATAAGGTGAACATGACACCCGATTGCGAACTGCTTCGTCAGTATGCCCGGACCCAATCCGAAGCCGCCTTTGCTGAATTGGTGCAGCGACACGTAAATCTCGTCTATTCGGCCGCGTTACGGCAGGTCAATGGCGACGCCCACCTGGCCCAGGACGTGGCCCAGACAGTTTTCACCGACCTCGCGCGGAAGGCATCGTCGCTCTCGCGCCGCGCCACGTTGACCGGCTGGCTTTACACCAGCGCACATTTTGCCGCCGCAAAAATTGTACGGACAGAAAACCGCCGGCGTGACCGCGAGGAAAAATTTATGCGCGAACCCACCAACGAATACGTGCCGGAGGTAGGGCGCGTCACTCCGTGCGCGCCGGATTGGGAAACACTTCGCCCGGTGCTTGATGATGCCATGCATGAACTCAAGGAAACCGACCGCGAAGCCATTTTGTTGCGCTACTTTGAAAACCGACAATTCGCCGAAGTCGGCGTGAAACTCGGCCTCAACGAAAATGCCGCGCGCATGCGGGTGGAACGCGCGCTGGAAAGGCTCCGGGTGGTTTTTCTGCGACGGGGCGTCGCGGCCACCGCGACGCTGGCCTCCATAATTTCGGCCAACGCGGTGCAAATCGCGCCGGCCGGCCTGGCCGCAACGCTGACGACCGCCTCGCTGGCTGGTGCGGGAACGGGAACCTTCACCCTTTTAAAATTTATGACCCTGACCAAACTTAAACTCGGCCTCAGTGCGCTGGTCGTTGCCGGCGCCACCACTGCCCTGGTGGTGCAACATCAAACGCAGGAAAAGCTACGCATGGAAAACGAATCGCTGGCGCAACAAATCGCGCAACTGAAAACCGACAATGCAAGTTTTTCCAACCCGCTGGCGAATGTCGGAGATGCCAAGAAACTCGCGGACGACCAGCTTAATGAATTGTTGAGATTACGAGGTGAAGTGGGCCTATTGCAACAGCAGGCAAGTGAAGCCAGCCAGAAAGCTCGGGTCGCTGAACAGAAACTCGCGACGGCACTGTCTGCCAAGGCGCAATTCGCGTTGCATCAATCTGCAACCATGAGTGCCGCAAAGCAGGTTGGCCTTGCCATGCGGATCTTCTCGATAGACCACGAAAATCAATTCCCAACCAATTTCCTTCAGTTTACAAATGAGCTTGGCAATTCGTTCATAATTCAGGGGATTGATGTATTTAGCTTCGATTTTGTCAATGCCGGAGCGGTGAGTCTTGATCATCCAAACATGGTAGCACTGCGCGAACGGCTAGCCCGCCAAGCTCCTGACGGAACATGGAGCCGAATCTATGGCTTTGCTGATGGCAGTGTGCAAACCGCAACTTCAAACGATGGAAATTTTGATGCTTGGGAAAAGGCGAACACCTATTCACCGCCGCCAAATCAATAAGGCAGCGGGAACTTCGCCGTCAATTCGCGCACGCGCGCCCGAACCTTGTGCGCCGCGTCCGTGTTTTTGATGTCCAGCAACACCTCGGAAATCATGTCCGCGATGGCTGCCATCTCCGCTTCCTTCATCCCGCGCGTGGTCACGGCGGGCGTGCCGAGCCGGATGCCGCTGGCCTGGAACGGCGAGCGGGTCTCAAACGGAATGGTGTTCTTGTTGACCGTGATGCCGGCTTC
>Ga0265337_1000078_pt1 | contig 46208 bp, 48 predicted proteins | sample 42122metaG_FD_192441 | JGI IMG/M metagenome (GOLD analysis project Ga0265337, IMG submission 192441) | Rhizosphere microbial communities from Carex aquatilis grown in University of Washington, Seatle, WA, United States - 4-21-22 metaG | ecosystem: Host-associated > Plants > Roots > Rhizosphere >... | reverse complement strand
AGTATGATTTTGGATGGTGACGTTGGCCCGGTTAAAAAAGACCAGAAAGAACTGATGCAAAATGCTTTTGACGGCGCCAACCGGATGGTCTATCTAATTGCCGATTTGTTGAATGTTTCGCGGCTGCAAAGCGGTAAATTTGTCATCGATGATAAGCCGACGGAGTTAACTGAAGTTGTGGCCGGGGAAGTATTGCAGCTGAAAGAACAGGCCGCCGCCCGCCAGATAGAGCTAATCTATCAGAAGCCAGAGGGCTTTCCGGCACTCAATCTGGACGAAACCAAGATTCGCCAGGTAGTCATGAACTTTCTGGACAATGCTCTCTATTACACCCCTAAGGGTGGTAAGGTGGTGGCCGCGCTGGAAGCAACAGATAGCACTATCAGTTACACGGTGACAGACAACGGCGTAGGTGTTCCTAAGGAGGTTCAACACCGTTTGTTCAGCAAGTTTTATCGGGCTGAGAATGCTAGGAAGATGCGGCCAGATGGTACGGGGTTAGGCCTGTTTATGGCCAAGAAGGTGGTAGTAGCCGAAGGCGGGGCGATTATCTTTAAGAGTAGCGAGGGGAAGGGCAGTACCTTTGGTTTCAGTTTTCCGCGTAAACCTAAAGAAGTGAAAGCCGGTGAAACCCCCAAGGCTGCCCAACGTCCTTGATGTAGTTCATTTAATAGGTTATAATAATGGGCCTGGTGAGCGCTTTTTTGGGAAAACCAAGAGCCAGCTCCCACGTAGTTTGAGGAATTACCGACGTTTTTAACTTGGACGGTAGGGCAAGGTTACTGCAAGAAGACCTTGTCTGTAGAACCGTCCAGTGTGGGCAGGGTACTCAGCCTTAGCCCACCCTCGGGGGACGAAGTACCTTGGCACGCGCCACACCAACAGTGATCACGGTCCTGAATATCGTGATTCAAGCGTGTTTTTGGGTCCCCCGCAGGTCCGCGACAGCGTGGTTGCTGTCGCCGAAGGACCATCCATGGTTCTGAATCCACAAAGTACGAGCGCTTCCGACGTCTGCACAGAAGAGACGGATAGCCGCCCGGCGCGTGGTGAAAGAGGATGGTCCGACGTTTGCGGTTCAGAAGTTTGAGCCGCGCAAGAGCTGTCACGCCCCCGTGACAGTGAACCAACAACCCCCACAGGGCCGACCCCGTCTGGACTGACGGCATCACGGCGGGGTCGTCCCCTGTTTATGGTAATTCCAGTTCCGCGTTAAGCGTATTGAACCAAGCTACAAATTTACGCACCCTGAAAAAGGTGTGCGAACCCCCGCTCCAGCAAGTCTTGAGCGGGCGCTTTCTTTTTAAGGGCATTTGACAATTTTATGAAGCTTGTGTTTTTCGCATAATTATACTTAAGCATGTTGACATAGTTGACTTCTTGTGGTAGAGTATGGACATCCTCGCTTCACAGCGAAGAGGTGGAAATCTCTTACAGGGGTACAACAGATAGGAAAGTTGCTCTGGAAGCGGTAGCAGGTGAGGTGTTACTTAAAAATTAGAAAAGTTTGTTTTTGAAAAAAAGCAAACTAGATAGTTATGGGTCTTTAAACCCGCTTGAGCATTTTTTGCTCGCGGTTTTAGACCAATAATCGACTACCAATTCATTCAATGATTATCCGGTGCTTAAGTTGTCCTTCGTTGGACAGAACAATTTGGCGGTGAAGATTTCGCCGCTGTGTTGTTCTGTCCAGCATCATCGGGCAAACACACAGCACGGGAAATGATCAAGCCTGTGCTGTGTTTCCTTGTCCTCGATCACAAGAAAGGTACGGTGAGCGCACCATGCGTCGCATGCGTAAGCTCCTCGTCCTGGCCAGCGTGGTCGGGGCGCTTCTGATGGTCGTCGCGAGCACCGCGTTCGCGAGCACCAAGAACACGAACGACAACAGCCCGGCTCCGACTTGCCCGAAGGGTTACAGCTTCGACAAGCCGAGCGCAAGCTGCAAGAAGATCCCGCCGCCCTCGGCGGGACAGACCTGTACGACCGCCGCCAACGGCGTCACCTACTGCAACCAGGTCGCCCAGATGACCTCGAGCGAGAGCGACCGCAAGGTCGCAACCCTCAAGGTCAACTCCGGCGGCGTCATGCAGCTCCGCTGGGCTTTCCCCGCCGGCTGGAAGCCGACCGTCGGAGAGCAGAAGAGCTGCCACTGGGTCGTAGGGGGTACGAACTCCTACGTCAACTCGGCAGGCAAGACGATTCCGATCCCGTGGGCCGGGAAGAAGGCCTACATCTGCCCGAGTGCATCCAGCCCCTCGGGCTGGCGCAAGGCAGGCGGCCCTCCGACCTGGGAGGACTGCGGTAACGTCTTCTGGCCGAAGACCGCACCCCAGCCGAAGAACATCTACTACGGCAGGTACAAGATCGTCCAGAACTTCAACTACACCGTGACGCTCAGCCTCAAGCTGACGCTTCACGGCACCGTCAGCGCGTCCGCGCGCTGCACGGTGGGTGACGCCACGAACGGCGCCTCCGCTTCTGGTACCGCAACTGGTACCGACAGCGAGTCGATCGTCGTGAGCGGCACCGGAACGGGCAGGACCCTGATGCAGGCCACGAACATGGCCCATCAGGCGGCGATCAACAGCACGCAGGCCAACAACCTGCGGGCAACGGTCACCGCAACGGCGAGCTACAAGATGACGGCGAGTGCTTCGGCTTCGTGCCAGGCTCCGCCGCCTGTGGCTCCGACCTGCACCGATCACTCCGCCACGAACTACGGCGGCGCGCTTCCGTGCCAGTACCCGAACCCGTCTCCGACGGGATCGGGCGTCTGCACCGGCCTGACGTCGCCGTCACTCAGCGGCAATACGGCGTCAGTGACGGCGAACTACAGCCTCAGCGGGACTGCGACCTTCCAGGACGCATCGTTCAACTGGGGCGACGGCAACACCACCGGAACTCAGGCGTCGACCACCGCGTCGCACACCTACGGGTCGGCGGGAACTCGGACCATCACGGCCACCCTGCGTTTCGGCACGCCGAGTGGAGTCCAGTCGAGCTCGTGCTCGACTTCCGTGACGATCAACACTCCGGCGCCGAGTCACGCAATCGCGATCAGCTCGAGTACCACCCTGAACGACATCCCGGCCACTGTGCCTGGAACGACGCCGACGGCGCCGAACCAGAACTTCACGGTGACCTCAACGGATGCCTTCCAGGTGACGGTGGATCCGGGCATCGCCAAGGTCGCCCAGTGCAGCCAGACGCCACAGGCTGCGGTTCTGAACTTCAGCCAGTCGGCTGGTACGAATGTGCCGTTCTGCCTGACGTTCGTCGGACCGAGCGACCCGAGTGCGACTTCCACGACAATCACCGTGACCGTAACGATCCCCGGAACCTCGGCGATCGACAAGTTCACGGAGACCGTGGCGATCTCGCACTCCACTCGCCCATAGCGAGCAAGCACGAAATGATGAGGTAGTCGATTCATCGGCTGGTCCGCGCCTGCGCGCGGACCAGCCACTCATCACTTTAAAGTCCAATAACTATCTAGTTTGTATCAATATTAATTAATCAATTAAGTGCGCTCATTCGAAAGGAGATCGACTATGAAAAGTCTTTCTAAAATAGCTGCTGTTGCTACCGGCCTTATTGCCGTAGCAGCTCTCAGCATGTCTCCGGTTTTAGCCGCTAGTCCGGGCCAGCTTGCTGGTGGCACAGGTCTTTACCTGGCTAAAAACCTGACTCAAAGCGGTTCTTACGCCAGTTCTATAAGTGCTGCTTGTGGTGACGAAGTTCAATACAGCATGATGCTGAGTAACGTCGAGTTTGGCGATCTTACAAACGTAAAAGTCAACGCCACACTGCCAAGCAATGGCGGAACGAGTACTTTCACTGCTACTACCGACCTTGGTGGCGCAAGTGGTACTTCTGACTCCGCCACCGTTAATTTAGCCTCAGGGAATACCATTAGTTACGAAAATGGTTCTACCAATCTTTACGATGGTAGCGGTCACCTAATTCGGACTCTGTCTGATGGAATTACTTCCGGCAATGTCAATATTGGCACTGTCAGTGGTTCCACTACTGAGTTCGTAAACTTCAAGGCTCAAGTTAGCTGCCCAGCTCCCGCCACTTTCACTGCTACCGCTACTGCTACAGCTACGGCATCTGCTACAGCCAACGCTGCTGCTACCTGCAATAAGGGTTCTGCGAACTCTACTGCAAGTGCCAGCGCTACGGCTTCGGCTTCTGCCAGCGCCACAGCTTCCGCGACCTCTACGGTCTCTCAGGCTGATGCCAACGCCCAAGCTCAGGCCAACGCCCAAGCTCAGGCCAACGCCCAAGCTCAGGCCAACGCCCAAGCTAACGCTCAGGCCAGTGCCAGCGCCGCCGCTAAGGCAAAATGTACTACCGGTGCTACAGTAACCACTACGGTTCCGCCTTCTTTGCCCAACACCGGTCCTGGCGATGTAGCCGGATTGTTCGTCGGTACGTCCGCCTTTGGTGGAATTGGTCACTACCTGTTCCGCCGCGGCCGCCGCGGTCTTTAAGGATAGCGCAAAAGTCACCGTTTCCTGTGGATAAGCATTTGCGAAATCACGGAAAACATGCTAGCCTAGTTCTTAGGACAAAAGAGTAATCGTGACTGACCGCTCTCCAAAATAAAAATCTAAGAAACACCATTTAATCCCTCGTTTGCTGTGGTGGAGACAGCACGGGGGATTTTTGGTACCCAAGCAGAGGTAATTTTGCTAAAATACCTCTGTTCTGGCCCCGTCGTCTAACGGTTAGGACACCAGGTTTTCATCCTGGCAACAGGGGTTCGATTCCCCTCGGGGTCACCAATGAAAAAAGACCATCTTTTGGATGGTCTTTTTTCATGGGCTATACTTATCACTAGACTAAGCATAAAAGAAAAGGGTGGGGCATGTTCAGCAAAAGGACCGTCAGGGAAATCGACCTAAAAGGCAAGCGGGTGTTGTTGCGGGCTGATTATAATGTGCCGCTAAAAGATGGGCAGATTAGTGATGATTACCGGATTAAGCAGTCGCTGGAAACTGTTAAATATATTCTGGATCAGGAAGACACCAGTTTGGTGATAATCTCGCACTTGGGTCGGCCGGACGGCAAGGTCGATCCAGAGATGAGCCTGGCGCCAGTTGCTAAAAGGCTGGGCGAGTTATTAGAAAAAGAAGTGGCATTTGCCGCTGACTGCATAGGCGATGAAGCCAAGAATGCCGCTTCGGCATTGCAACAAGGCGGAGTTTTGCTTTTAGAGAACCTGCGATTCCATCCGGAAGAAGAAAAAAACGACCCAGAATTTGCCCAACAGCTGGTTGAGGCCAGCGGCGCGGAAATCTTCGTTCAGGACGGCTTTGGCGTTGTTCACCGAGCGCATGCCAGTACCGAGGCTATTACCAAGCTGCTTCCAGCCGTGGCCGGTCTGTTGCTGGAGAGGGAAGTGGATACTATAACCAAAACCATGCAAGACCCAGCCCGGCCATTGGTCGCGGTGGTCGGCGGCGCCAAAATCAGCGATAAAATCGACGTGCTTAATAAACTGATAGAGATAGCTGATTGCGTAGCCGTAGTTGGCGCGCTGGCAAATAACTTTTTGTTGGCCCAAGGTCACAAGGTGGGCAAGAGCTTGATTGAGCCGGAAGCATTAGACACTGCCAAAGATGTATTGGAGCAGGCTCGGCAGGCCGAGAGCCGGCGTGAGTTTAATTTCTTGGTACCGGTGGACGCGGTGGTATCAACTAGCACGGATGGCAAAGCGCCAACTCGCGTAGTGGACTTGTCTAGTAACACCTTGGCCGATATCCAGGCTTATCCTAAAGTACCGCCGCCGGAAGCTTCGGCGGTGGCGGCTGAAGAGATGGTCCTAGATATCGGCCCCATCAGCGCCGCTTATATCGCCGGCGCTATTAAGACTTGTAAAACAGTCATTTGGGCCGGACCGTGTGGCGTCACTGAGACTAAGGGGCTATCCGGCGCCGAAGCCCCATTTGCTCACGGCACCAAGATTGTCGTTGATGCAATGATTGGCAGCACTAACAACCATACCAATAAACCCTTTAGCTTGGTGGGCGGCGGCGACACGGTGGCCTATGTTGAATCCGAAAACCTGGTAGAAGATTTCAATCATGTCTCAACCGGTGGCAGTGCCAGCCTGGAGCTGATGAGCGGCAAGGCTTTGCCCGGTGTGGAAGCACTGTTGAATAAAGAGGCCTAATACAGGTACAATAAGCCCTATAACGCTTACGTTATAAAACCTAAGAAAGGTGGGCAATGCGCCGGGTTCTGATTGTCGGTAATTGGAAAATGCATTTGAATGCCTCGCAGGCCAGTTTACTGGTGCACCGGCTGCAAGAGCGCGTCAAAATCTACCAAAATATAGAGGTAGTTCTGGCTCCCAGCATGCTTACGCTGCAGCCGATGAGCGTGCAGATTGATCGGCGTAAATTCCGTTTGGCTGCCCAAAATGCCTATTTTCGTGACGAAGGCGCCTTTACCGGCGAAGTAAGCTTCACCATGCTGCGCGAGCTGGTGCACTACGTAATTATTGGTCACAGTGAACGCCGGCATATTTTCCATGAAGACTTAGACATGATAAGGGATAAAGTAGCGGCTTCGGTGCGCAATGAAATAACCCCTCTGCTGTGTATAGGTGAGACCGAAACTGAACGCAAAGAAGGCGAAACCAAGCAGGTTCTACACGACCAATTGATGACTGGTCTATCCGAGCTAACTGCCGTTGAAGTCGGGCAGATGGTTGTAGCTTACGAACCGGTTTGGGCTATCGGCACAGGCGATATAGCTAAACCGAATCAGGTAACAGAAGCTATCGGTTACGTCCGCAGTTATGTAAACGACATTTTTGGCCCCAAAGCCGCTAAAAATATTCGGCTGCTATATGGCGGCAGTGTAGTACCAGACGTAGTTGGCGGATTTTTGAATGAATCCGGTGTCGATGGTTTTTTGGTGGGTGGCGCCAGTCTAAACTACCACCAGTTCGCCGGCATTGTTGAAGCTGCACGGCGCTGGCAGCGCGATACTGGAGGCATAGACGACGATGCCCAAGGATGATGAAGGTCAAGTTTTTGATGTTAGCAAACCTAATCGCAGCGCGCCAAATCCGACGTCGCGGCCAATAATTGTTGGTCATCAGCCAATGATGAGCGACCCAATGGTCAAGGATGATAAGGATGACTCTGCGCAACTGCCGCGACCCTCGGAGCACAAGACCATAACCATCAATGCGCCGGACGACGATTCGGCTTCCGAAGTGCCTGTCACTAACTCTGCGCCACCGGCGCCAAAGGTGGCGTCGGAACACCCGGAGAGTATAGCAGCAACCGCGGCGGCGGCTCCCATAGCTGAGCAGGCTGCGCAGGCGCTGCCACCCGTCGAACTGCATCTCACGCCGGTGGACGACTTAATCGGCCACCCGCACCATGCCAATTTACATCACAGCAGTCACCAGCCAACTCATCAAGTAACCGAACCACAACTGCGCCATCAGACTAAAGATAAGAGTAGTAAAAAGGGCCTGTGGGTACTATTGCTGCTATTACTTCTGGTAGTGGCTAGCTATTTAGTCCTTGACGCGCGCCTAATAAAAACTTCCATTAAACTGCCGTTCCATGTTTTCAAGCAACCCGCTCCGGTTACGGTTCAAACCGTGAATACGCCAGCTTCTGCATCTACGGCGACCAAAACACCAGTGACTACCGACCCTTACGCTAATTGGAAAACTTTCAAACTTTCAAATGAGGGTCTGTCCTTTCAGTACCCGGGCGCCTGGACCATTACCGATAACACCGCGAAAGTTAACGATAAGGGTGACAGCATCGTTATTCGCGGGACAAACGGCTTTCAGCTAACGGTTGACACCGGCTTAGAAGACTACAGCCTACCGGCGGGCGGCGCTACGGTTGATTCAACCGATCCCATCGCTTTTCTGAGTCAGCAAGCTTATATGGATCTTTGCCAAACTGGCTCGCAGAATACCAGCACAATATCTTTCACCAATGTTTCTACTAGCAATACCGACCCTACCAAGTTCATGGCCACTAAGAATATTTCCGGCAGCAGCATCAAAATCAGTATGTATTACCTGGGCTCGGACGGGAAGTCGGTGCTGGCTAAATCGCAGTCTTTTGTTAAGGCCGATAGCAACTATATCGACGCCAAGCTGATGCTCCAATCCATGCACTACTAAGCGGACAAAACACCTCTGGGACTGTTACAATTAATGCATGGCGAATGAGGTTTTGGACAAACTCTTAGAGGGGCTTAATGACGAGCAAAAACGGGCGGTGCAAAGCACCGAAGGTCCGCTATTAATTTTGGCCGGCGCCGGCAGCGGTAAAACCAAGACCCTGACTCATCGTATTGCTTATATATTGGCCAGTAAAAAAGCCACGCCGTTTAATATTTTGGCGGTGACTTTTACCAACAAGGCCGCCGGCGAGATGCGCCAGCGTATTTCCCAGTTGGTTGGCCAAAATCCCGATAACCGCGGATTCATGCCTTTTATGGGGACTTTCCACGGCATTTGCGTCCGGCTGCTGCGCCAAGACGGCGAAACCGCGGACGTGCCGCGTAATTTTGTAATTTGGGATGAAGGCGACCGCACGGCAGCAGTTAAACAAATCAGCAAGCAGCTAGGAGTAAACGAAAAGACTTATCCGGCCCGGATGTTGAGCTCAATGATTAGCGGCGCCAAGAATGAAATGATAAGCTCGGCCGAATATGCCGCTATGGCCAACGGCCCAGCGCTTCACGCAGCGGCCAAGATCTTCCCGGTTTATGAAAAGGCTCTGCGTGATGCCGGAGCCTTGGACTTCGATGATTTAATTAGCCGAACAGTTCAGATGTTGTCAGCCGACAAGGCAGTTAGGGAAAAATGGCAGCAGCAATTTAAGTACGTAATGGTGGACGAATACCAGGATACCAACGCCGCGCAGTATCAGTTAGTTAAGCTCTTAACGGGCTCGCACCACAACATTGCCGTGGTCGGCGATGACTGGCAGAGTATTTATAGTTGGCGTGGCGCTAACTTTCGCAATATCTTGAACTTCGAGAAAGATTATCCCAAAGTCACGGTTATCAAACTAGAGCAAAATTATCGCAGTACCAAGAATATTCTGGACGCGGCGCACGGCGTAATTAGCCAAAATCATCAACGCAGTGACAAAAAACTCTGGACGGCGGCCGCCGCTGGACTGCCAGTGCAAATTTTATCCGTTGGTAGTGAACGCGCCGAAGCGGAGTCGATAGTTAGGCGCATGCGTGCGGGTGTAGACTCTGGCAGCCGCCGGTATCGTGATTTTGCTGTACTATACCGCACAAACGCTCAAAGCCGGGCGTTGGAAGAAGTTTTCGTGCATCATAACCTACCTTACCGGATTGTTGGCGGCGTGCGTTTTTACGAACGCAAAGAAGTCAAAGACATATTGGCCTATCTGCGCTTAATTTATCAGCCTAATGATGAGGCCAGTTTTTCACGAATAGTTAATGTACCGGCCCGGGCTTTGGGAGCAAAGTCTTTGGCGACTTTTAATGACTGGCGAAGCGCCCAAGGCCTGGGGCTGTATGACGGCCTAAAGACCGTGGGCGCTAACCCCGACCTCAGCCCCAAAGCCCGGGCCGGCTTTACCGAGCTGGCAAATATTATTACCAGCTTCCAGGCGCAGATGGACTCACTAACTCCAGGCGGCTTGATAGACAGCCTTATGCGGCGCCTAGATTACGTGCGCTTTCTGCAGGACGGCACGCCCCAGGGCGATGCCCGGATAGAAAACGTCAAAGAACTGGCGAGTGTAGCCGCGCAGTACCAAGACGCCGGCCTATCCGCTTTTCTGGAAGAAATCGCCCTGGTCTCGGACTTAGACAACGCCGATTTCGGCAGCGATGTAGTTACTTTAATGACCCTGCATTCCGCCAAAGGTCTGGAGTTCCCGGTAGTCTTTATAACCGGATTGGAAGAAAGCTTATTCCCGCACAGCCGGGCGCTTTATGACGCCACCGAAATGGAGGAAGAACGTCGCTTGATGTACGTAGGAATGACCCGCGCCCGTGAAGAGCTCAATCTGCTGTACGCGACCGAGCGTACGCTTTATGGCGGCCGCCAGCACAATCCACCCAGCCGCTTCCTGGCCGATATCGAGAGCCAGCCTGTTAGTCGGCAGCAAGAACCATTTTCCAGCTCGCAACCAGAGGAGCCGCGCTACGTCCCAGACTTAAATGAGGGCGACGGTGTTAAACACCAGGTTTTTGGCCTTGGCACGGTGCTGGACATGGAGGGCGACATCGCCACCGTTTACTTCAAAGGCAAAGGCACTAAAAAACTTGATATTGGCTTCGCGCCACTAACCAAAGTCGAATAAGCTTCAATGAAACTTTTCCGTAAAAAAATTAACCAGCAATATCAAAGCGTCCAGCGAACCGGCAGACGCCATTTGCGTAGCCGGCCCTACATAATTCCAATTTTTGGCCTGCTGCTGGGTGGAATTATCGTGGCCGCGGCGCTGCTAACTAATAATAGCCAGGTCCTGCTGCGGCCGGATAGCTCGCACGTGGTGTTTTTGTTCGATGAGGGTCGGCGGGAAACTTTGGATACCAAGGCCGCGACCGTTGGCGATTTGGTTAATAAATTACCGCTGCATCTGATACCGCAGGACGTGGTGGAGCCTAGCCGCGATACACCAATTTTTGACGATAATTTCCGGATTAATATTTATCGGGCGCGGCCGGTGACGGTCGTAGACGGCAGTAGCAAAACCGTTACTCTAACCGCCCAAAAAAGCGCCCGCCAAGTGGCGATTGACGCCGGCCTAAAGCTCAACGCCGAAGACATCGCGAATTTTGCGCAGGGCAACATATCGCAGAACATTATTGGCGAACAGGTTATCATATCGCGGGCGGTGCCAATCCAGCTTAATCTCTACGGCTCCCAGGTACCTTCCTATACTCTGGCTAAAACCGTACAGGGCATGCTGGAAGAAAAGCACATTAAATTAGAAAATGGCGAAACCGTATCACCGACTGTTAAGACGGCCATTACGCCAAACATGTTAATTTTTATTCTGGCCAAGGGCACGCAGGTAGTCACCGAAGAATCTACCATTCCCACTCCGGTTCAGGATGAAGCTGACGCGTCCTTAAGTTTTGGTACCACGGCCGTACGCCAGACCGGTGCGCCGGGCAAGAAAGTCGACACCTACTTGGTTACAGATCAAACTGGGACTAATCCTGGGCGTAAACTAATTCAAGAAGTTGTAATCCAAGACCCGGTGCCGCAGATCATAGCCGTTGGTACAACTATCGACATTGATAGCGCCAAAGTTAAGGTTATGGCTGCCGCCGGCATCTCGGCGTCGGACTATCAGTACGTGGATTACATCGTTAGCCGCGAATCTGGCTGGTGTCCAACTAAGCTACAAGGTCAGGTAGGCTACTGCCCAGCCGGGCCGCCAGACTATGTGCCGGATTATCTGGGTTATGGTTTGGGCCAGGCTACACCCGGCAGCAAAATGTCAGCCGAAGGCGGTGACTGGGAGACCAATCCGATAACTCAACTAAAGTGGGCCACGGGCTACGCAGACTCGCGCTATGGCAGCTGGCGTTCAGCCTATAACCACTGGGCGGCGTATCATAATTGGTAGTACAATCTAAGCATCATGCCGAGTTTTAGAGTCCGCTATCTGTTGTTTGCAAACTACCTAAATCTTTTCGCGTTTGCTTTTTTTACGCCGCTTTACGCTTTGTTTGTTCTAAATATTGGCGGTGACGCTAAGACCGTTGGTCTGACATCCGGCCTTGGAACTTATGCCGCAGCCTTGATGATTCTATTCTTCGGTAAGTGGGAAAATAGCCAAAAGCACCAAGAACGTCTAGTGGTGATCGGATTTTTTTGGCTAGCTGTCGGTGCCGCCGCTTATATTTTGGTTCACCACGTGTGGCAGCTTTTTGCTGTACAGGCGTTCAACTCAATTGGCACCGGCATGCTTGTACCGGCACTTAGGAGTACCTACGCCAAATGGGAAGACAAAGGTCGGGAAACCCAGGAATGGTCATTTTGGGAGGGCGGCAACCGTATCTTTGCGGCCACCGGCGCGATAGTAGGCGGTTTTCTACTCAGTGCCACCGGCGGCTTCAAAAGCCTCTTTGCGTTAATGTCGGCAGTTCAGCTGGTTGCCGCCCTTATCTCCCTTAAACTGCTTAAGAAAATATGACAGCCGATAAAAGTTTGGGTCAGCACTGGCTGGATAACGTTGAGGCGTTAGAGGCGATTACCGAATACGCCGAGATTAAGCCAACGGATACCGTATTAGAAATTGGACCAGGACTAGGGAGCTTAACACGCTATCTGGTTAGGCAGGCACGACACGTAATCGCTGTGGAGTTCGATAGTGAATTGGCGCTCAAACTGCCTGAAAGAATCTCGGCAAAGAATCTGACGGTCGTCCAGGCGGACATTATGGAATTTGAACTGGACGAGCTACCCATCGGCTATAAAGTTGTCGCCAATATTCCTTATTACCTTACTAGCAACCTATTGCGGCGGTTGGCGGAGGCCGCCAATCCGCCGCACTTGATGGTGTTGCTGGTGCAAAAAGAAGTCGCCGAGCGACTTTGCGCTCAGCCTGGGCAGATGAGCCTGCTTAGTGTCAGCGTCCAACTTTATTACGCGGCTGGACTAGGTATAGGAGTGTCTAAGGAACTTTTTGCGCCGCCGCCCAAGGTCGACTCACAGGTTGTCATTTTAATTAGGCACCCCAAACCTATATTTAAAGAACTTGATACTCAAAAATTTTTCCAAGTTGTCAAAGCCGGCTTTTCCGAGCGCCGCAAGAAACTGCGCAGCAGCTTAAGCGGCGGTTTAGGCCTTAGTAAAGAACAGACCGACCAACTTCTAAAACGTGCGGGCATCGATGGCGACCTCCGCGCCCAAAACCTCACCCTCGACCAGTGGCATAAAATCTACAAACACATATAAGGCGGCGCAGGGCGCTATTTAGTAGGCACACCCGCAGGCAGGAGGATGTAAAATATTTCATCTACATCCGTATAGCCGAGGATAGTGCCAACTAAGTTGTGCCCGTTAGCCGTTGACTGCCCTTCCCTTTCCCAAAAAATACTTGACTTGTTAAGTATTTTTGGACTACAGTAAAATCATGGCCGACAATGACTTAGCTCCCGTCCACTCACCCACTCCCCTGCACCAACTGTCGTTTGTTTTACAACAGATAGCCGACGACCTTTTGATGGTCAAACTTGGGGTAGGGCTTAGCCATGCACGCATCATGGGAGTGCTCGATAAAGACTCTACTAAGTCCCAACGCGTGGTTTCAATCAAGCTGCGCCAAACCGAAGCCAACGTTAGCCGCCAGCTGCAAGTCATGAAAGATGATGGCCTAGTGACCATCACTAAGAATAAAAAAGATGGCCGCCAGCGTGACGTTAAACTTACCGCCAAGGGCAGTCACAAAAAAGACCAAGCCGAAAAGCTGCTGGCTGACCAACAGACAGAACTTCTCAAGCTACTGGTAGGAAGCAGCACAGAAGTAAAAGAATTTATCAAAATGACCGAGCGTCTGCTAACCGCATTCAGCGCCGAAACCCGCCGCAACCAAAAAATCTTTGGCACCGACTAGACCATATTGCTTATTCTTTAGCAAGATGATATAATATTTGCATGGGGTTGAATTTTATTCGACGAATGGACTTTAACAAGCTGAAGTGGCAGGTCGGGTCGCACTGAACGTTATCCGGTGCACCAAGATAGATGTAAAAAATCTTTCTGTAAGTGTCAAAGAAGCGGTTGCAAACTTGTTTGCTCCTCGCCAATTGGCCTTCAACGTAGCCTAATTTTATAGGCTACCGCTAATCGTCTGACATCAGATAGGACGAAAAGCGCTATATTTTCTGATTGCTTAAGTTGCCGGGTTTGTCCGCCCGTGCTTACTAAGATTAATGGACTTTAGCTTTCCCTTTTTTGACTGTTTTTATGGTTGAGCTTAAGAAATTTCAAACAGCCTAAACCTGTAGTCACCAAGCATGTTACCAATCGGACGAGGGTGCAATTCCCTCCAACTCCACCAAAAACGCATCAGAGAAATCTGGTGCTTTTTTGATGCGAGATTGTTTTGTTCTACAGAGAGTAGTACCTCAGCCTCTCGACTGCGTGCCGCAACTTCCTTCTTTGGTAATATATATTTTCTATTAAGCCGGCAACAAGTTCCGCCTCGGCTCTACCGCGCTCGACTCCATCGTGGATGACATCCTCTGGTTCTTTGAAATTGGCTAAATATTCTCGGTAGCGCCCCTTACTACTGGATGTGTGTGACATAATCCTGCTTTCTTTTAGGCACTGTATTTATAGAACGCTTTGCAAAAATACCCGGCAGTTTAAGCAAGACTCTCCTTCGAATAACCCCTCAAATCCTGTCGACAAGCTTAAGCGTAAGTGCATTAGCCCATTCTTTAAAAGTCTGTGTCAAGCATCACAATATTTATCAAATGTGATAAGTGTCACGTTTTTAAAATGCAAATACCTATACACTAAAGCTATGCCCATAAGAGCACTGGCAGCCGTGCCGACACGCAAACCCGATGACGATAGCATAGTCGCCCACTTTAGCGACGGCCATTTAATGAACTTTTCCAAAGACGAAGTGATTATCCAAGGCTACGCGGAGCCAGAAGGTGTCTATCTAATTAAATCCGGATTTGTTAAGGCATACACAATTTCACGCAATGGTCAGAACAACCTTTTGTTAATCCACAAAGCTGGCGAGTTCATCCCGCTACCTTGGGCTTTAGACGGAGCTCACGCCACCGGCATGTTCTACCAAGCAATGAGCGACGTCAAAATGCTAAGGGCCAGTAAAGATAAATTGCGTTCCTCGCTGGGTAGGAACACCTGGCTTTCTCAAGAGATACTGAACCAGACCGTCAACATCATTAGTATTTACACGCAGCGGATCCAAACCCTTGAATATCGATCCGCCCGCGAAAGAGTTATCGCGGAATCAATATGTTTAGCTGAGAGGTTTGGCGAAAGGCGTGGTAAAGAAATTCTTATTAATGCGCCTATAACTCATCAAGAAATCGCCGACTCTATCAATCTATCCCGAGAGACGGCCAGCCGGGCTTTAGAATTACTTTTCGAAGAAGGACTAATGGGTCAAACCGACCATCTATTTACTGTCATTGATGTCGACAAACTACAAGCAGCTCTGGGCTAAGACTTAAACTCCAAAAACTATTGCCGGCTGAGGATAATAAAATCTGGTCCGAGCGCCTCAAGATTTGGCCCGACAATTAGCGCGAGTGGTATTACGGTATCCGATGGGCAGTTCAAGTTAGTTAGCAGATGATTGGAGTCTAGGATTAAACAATTTCCGCTATCAGGGTCAACAGCTACCGGTATTGGCCGGATATCTTTAAGCGAGGGTATAATTCTGCCCTTCGACTCCAAGCCCCATTTCTTGGGATTCTGCCGGGCTTCATAAAGGGTGATTAATTTTGAGTTGAGGTCATTCTCCCTTTCTTCTATGCCCCGTGTATCCGGCAAGCCGTTTTTCACTGTTCGCAGAATATAAAACTCCAGCAATTCTTTAAATGGCAGTTTTTGCTCAATGACTTTGATGCTGTTGTCTTTTGAAAAAACGTTATCGTGAAAATGAATGCTGAACAAGGGCAAATACTTATTCAGAAAATCAGACTTATCCATACTTAGACTAAAATCATAGCAAACTAGGAGTTCAGCCTTAAATCCCCAAAAACAAACTCTCCCGGGGGAGCAGGGAATACTTAACAAGTTAAGTATTCCCTATACTCTGGCTAGCTGGATTGGGTGATATCCATCACTGTCGCGTTGGGCAACTTGTGGAACGAACTACCAGGAACCAACAGTTTAGACTTCCGTAAGCCGCTGCCAATTACTGCGTGAGCAGTTTTGGCTACTGCGCTATCCACCAAAATAGGCCAATCCAAGGGCAGACCTATAGGTGTAATTCCGCCGTATTCCATCGACGTGATTGATGTGGCTCTATCCATCGGGGCAAAAGATATTTTTTTGGCGCCCAGATGGCGACGTATCACGCCATTAACATCGGCTCTTGAAGTCGCCAATATCACACAGGCCGCGTACCAAGTTTTATCCGCTCGCTTCGCTTCAACCACAATGCAATTGGCCGATACTTCCAGGCCAATATTGTAATATTCGCAAAAGGCGGCCGTGTCAGCCAGGTCGGGCTTAATCTTGGCTACTAAAACATCGCTTAACGCTTTTTCCTTGATCGCTTCGCCAACTGGCTCAGCGACCAAATCTAGCCTATCTTGCACGGGAACAAAATCTAATTTACCAAGTTTCATATTTACTCCTTAACATTAAAATATTGCCGACCAAGGCCGGACTTTTGGCTGAAGTAAGGAGTAGGCTAGAAGCCTTTGAAAGTTGCCATTTAATTTATCATACCAGATTCGCTCCGGGGCTTGGATTCCCCAAAGACTATATTTAAAAAAGAGCCTCCTCACAAAGGGGCTCTTTTTGCGATGTATCGAACACATCCGCCTATATAGGGGCTTGTCTCAGTCTCTCGGCTACACGCCGTAATTTCCTTCTTTCGTAATAAGCATTACTTATTAAACCAACGTCAAGCTCTTCGTCTGCTATTATGTCGTTGAGAGTCTCCCGTGGTTCGTTAGTATTGGCTAGATATTCTCGGTAATGGACTTTGAACTTCTTATTGCTGAATGTGTGAGACATGATTAGTACCTTTCTCTTTATGTTGTTTTCCCTTAGAGCGATTTTGTACAAAGACCAACTCTTAAGTAATGATCTCCTTCAAATAGTGCACCTATTCCCATCGACTAATTAAGCATAAGTATATTAGTCCTGGTTTCTAATGTCTGTGTTAATAGTCACAACATTTATTACGCGTAATAACCGTCACATATTTAAGCAAAGGCCACCCGGGACCTAAATCCCGTTAAACAAAATTCTATCCTCTGTGTGAGCGTATACTTCAGTTATGAGTACTGCTCCTAATAACAAGCAAGATAGGGTGGGGAAATTTTGGGGAGTGCCATATGACTGGCGCTGGCCAACCTGGGCAAGGTACCGCTCGCGGCTTTGGAACCCGGATGACCCGCGTATATGGACCCCGCGCGCCTTTGGCTGGGGCTACGACCTAAATTTCTACCACCTGTTCCACCCAAAGAAAAAATAAGTAGACGTCTTAAATCTCCCCAACCCAAAATTTCCCCCGGTGGGCGTATAATCATGCTATGGGTATATTTAGTAGCTTTAAGAAAAATTTAACTCACGGTGGGGTGAAGGTTGAAATGCAGGCTCCTGCCAGCGTGTCTATGCAAGACGCATCGCTGCCGGTCAGCGTAACTGTGACAGCCGAAGACACTCAAGTACAAATTAATAAGGTTACTGTTGAGATAATTGCGCAATCTCAAAGCCTCAACTTTCAACAACCAACGAAGTCAGGCATAGACCCAGTTAATGCCACCACTTTCCAAACAGTTGCCCGAGCTGAAAACACCCAAGTTTTTAGCCTGGCGCCGCAGCAGTCCCAAACCTTGCAGCTGAGCATTGTCATGAACGCCGGGGCGGCAGTAGAATCTCAACTGCCTGAGGGCAGCGCCGGTCAAGCAGTGGCCCACGGTCTTAAAGAGCTGCAGTCACTTAGCGAGGTATTCAACTCAAACAGTTATACGTACACACTGAAAGCCTCGGCGGATGTTGAAGGAGTGGCTTTGGATCCTTCAAAGAGCCAGCCATTGCAAATATTAAAACCCGGGCAAATTGGCGGAGCCTTCAACCTAAAGCTCTAGGATATAAATTCCCAAAATTAACTGCGACTCAAATCACAGTACGGTTCAAGAAAAACACTATACGGCTTATGAGACAACTCACCTCTACAAAAACACTCTATAAAATACTAACTTTCGGAGCCGCTATTGGCTTTACCGCATCTTTTCTGCAGATGCTGGAAAAGATAACACTGCTCAAAAATGCCCACTCGGTACTAAGCTGTAACCTAAGCTCGGTTTTTAATTGCTCTAATATTCTCAACGCTCATCAAAGTTCGGTTTTTGGCTTCCCTAACTCGATGCTTTGCATTAGTTTTTTCGCGATTATGTTCTCTGCTGGTCTAATCGGCTGGACGGGCGCCCAGATTAACGCCAAGCTGCGCCTGGTCTATCAGGCTATGGCCCTATTTTTCATCGGGTTTGGTTTTTGGTACTTCTGGCAAAGCATTTTTAACATCGGCAGTTTGTGCATTTACTGCGTTTTCTGTTACGGAGGAGTGCTGGCGATTAGTGGAGCTTGGTTTAGATTGAATTATAAAAACCTACATCTTAGCGCGCGTTACCAAAAAATAGCAGACCGCATGGTAGCCAGTGGTCTGGATATATTTATCTGGTGTCTAATCGCTCTAGCCATTGTGCTAGAAGCCATCATAAAGTTCTCCTAAACTTAGCCGGCAAACAACCAGCCCAAACCCAAAATTCCTGGGTCATTTGCTATGATTAGCTTATGTCTTGGGTTGGCTATAGTCTGATGATGTTCTTCGCATCGGTGGCGATGTATTTGAGTGTCCGTAAATCCTCGCTGCTCAAGACGCCCATACATCTGACTAACTTAGCGATGTTTGCTCTTCCTTTAGCGGCGTATCTAGTCATTGGCGTGGGTGGCCAGCACAGCTTGCATATTTCCTGGTGGCAAGCGTTGGTCATTTTGGTGACAGCCGTCATTTTTTCCTATGGCGGCAATAAAGTTTCACTCAAAGCCATAAGTATCGCTCCAAATCCGGGCTACAGCTTGATGCTTTCCAAAAGTTACGTGCTATTCACAACCATCGTTGCGGTAATTTTTCTGAATGCCGACCTTACTTGGCGTAAAGCTATAGCTATCTTGGTCATTGTGGGTTTTTCGGCGCTTATTACCATCACTCCTAGGGCTGCCAAGAAAGTTTCCAGCAACAGATGGGTTTTATTGTCATTCGCCGCGTTTTTTGCCTGGGGATTTCTGTCGCTGTCGTCCAAGTATCTCTTTAACCACGGCGTGGATACCATGGCCTTCCTTATTTATATTTATGCGATTGTCACGCTCTGCATTATTGTGGCCGACAAGGTCCGCTTAGGCTCAATAAAGAAACTGACGGCCCAAGAAGGCTGGCTATTGCTGGCTACCGGCGTCTTCTCCACGCTTTTTAACCTAGGTAATTTCGAGGCTATAAAACTGGCGCCAAACGTTGGCTATGTGAATGCTATCAACGCCGGATCAATTTCTTTGGTAACTATCCTGGCGGTCTTATTCTTCCGGGACGAACTTACATATCGCAAAGCCGCCGGCATAATCGGCGTTACGGCCGGCCTATGTTTGTTACTGCTATAACCCGGAGCTTAAATCCCCCCAAACTTCCTCTTCTTGTTTTTTTGAGTGTTTTATTGTAAAATATAGCTGAATTTCGACAATATCAGCCTTGAGTTAGTCTCGGCTGATGCCGAGGTTAGCACTTGTCTTTTGAGGAGGAAGCTTTGCTTCAGAACTACGACATACCCAAGGGTCTGAGAAGACTCTGGGCGCGTAAGCTCGTCGAGCTCATCATCCAGCCGATCGGAATTGTGGTCTTCGCCCACTACTGGGGCTGGATGCCCGCAATCGTGTTCGAAGCGTTCTGGATGCTGACCAACGTCCTCAACCTCCGGCGCTATTCGCGCCTCTGAGTCGAAGGGAGAAGAGATGCGTATTTCAGATATTCCGCTTCTCATTGTCTCGACAGCGGCGGCAGCTTGCATCGTCGTAGCCGCATGCATCGGGGGCTGGGAAGCCGGAGGCCTTCTGAAACACCTGTTCTAGTACTCAAGCTCGGCCGAGGCTGGGAAGGAGAATCGTGGAACGCTACATTAGACTCAACGACCGTGTCATTGTCGTTGGCAACACCTCTGCCAACGGCAGCAGTGACCTGAGCGCCCATCAAGGGAAGCACGGCGTGGTGATCGATGAGGTCAACCGCGACGGCCGCTGCAGGATCCGCCTAGACGACGGCGCGGAGGTCTACGCCTGGAGCGGTGCCGACCTCGAGCTCAAGTAGAAGCTTCCAACAACACCTGGGAGGTGCGCTGCAACCCTGCGCATCTCCCAACTTTATAAACGACCCACTCAAGACTTAAATTCCCCAAAAACAAAAGCCCTCTTATTGTATTTGCGGCAAATGGTTAATTATGGTAAAGTATTGCCAATTATGGCCACCGAAAGAACAGAGCGTTCATTACAAATGCCTGAATCGAAGTTTGAGCAAGTGCGCAGGCATTTATTAGTCGAATATGATCCGTATTGGATTCACGGCTTTGCTCAGCTGCTGGACCAAGAGTATGAGCAGAACAGGGGCGACCTGGTCGATTTGGTTTTTGACAGGGCATATTTGGTTTTACCCAGAATTGATACGGCCACGCTAGGTTTTTGGCCGATAGCCACAGAGACTGCTGTTTGCGAAATCCAGCCAGGAACAGAAGGCCAAGCTGGCCATGGAAGGTTTAAACGTTTTGGCCTTCTTACCACGCGTCAACAGACAGACAAAGGCTTAGTTATAGACGTGCCAGAAATTTGTTTGGTCTACTCCGATACGGATTCGACCCCAGACTCCCCGCCCATAGACAGTAGCCCGACACCGCCAGATGTCTTCTGCCCGATTACAGCTATAAGACCCGATAGCCTTAGGCTAACGCCGGCGGGGGCTTAAATCTCTCAAAAATCTCTAAAACCTTTATAAATGTAGTAAAACATTGTCTTCTAACCTTTCTTTGATATGCTTGTAGAAGCTCTTTGACATCCTATGCACAACAACAATGAGGAGGTGTCATGCCTAGGCCTAAGGTTAACTTTCGGGGAGGCGGCGCCTTCTCGGATGACCTCAAGCAAGGTTTCGACAACTACTACAGCCAGGAAGGCGTAAAGCAAAACGGCTACAGGGAGCTCCACCGCAAAGCGGCGGTTGTCGTCCTCTGGGCGGCTATCGCTTGCCCGGCCCTGATCCTCTTCGCCAGCAACTGGTGGGAGGTTGTGCTTCTTGGCCTCAACGTGGTGCTGGCGCTAATCGCCGTGGAATTCAACGTCATGCACGATGGAAACCACGGGGCTTTCAGCCGGCATGCCTTCGTTAACAACCTGGCGGGCTTCTCGCTCGAGTTTCTGGGTGGTAGCAGTCCCGGGTGGCAAGTCAGCCACAACGTGGCTCATCACACCTGGACAAACATCGACCAGATGGACGAGGACATCAACGCACCGCCTTTCGCCCGTCTGGCCTCAACCCAGGAATACCGGCCCTGGTATCGGTGGCAGCACCTGTACCTGTGGCTGGTGTACGGCTTCGTGACGCTGCGCTGGCAAGTTTGGGGCGACTTTGTGTCCTACAAAAACGGACGCATTGGTTGCTTCGAGCTAAAAAGGCGCGGCTACCGCGGATTCGTCCATCTGTTGACCGGCAAGCTGCTGTTTTTCGGTTGGGCTCTGGCCCTGCCGATGTGGCTGCACTGGTCGCTACACGGAGTGGCAATGGTTCTGTTGGTCTTTCTCGGCCTGTCGTTCTTGTTCAGCTTCGTGGTGACGCTGACCTTCCAAGCGGCTCACTGCAACGACGAGGCAATGTTCACGACGCCGGAACTGGCCAACGAGACCTTATGGAAGGTACACGAGGTTCAGACGACTCAGAACTTCAGCCCCGACAACCGAGCTCTCAGGTGGTTACTCGGCGGCCTGAACTTCCAGATCGAGCACCACCTCTACCCGTGGCTTCCCCACGTGCACTACCCGCGAATCTACAAGATGGTGCGGGCGGTGTGCGAAAGGCACGGGCTGCAGTATCACTGCCAGCCTACGCTCTGGGCGGCGGTCCGGTCCCATTACCGACATCTGCGCGAGATGGGCGAGGCTCCCAAGAAGCCGCAGTCACATGCATAAGGAGGTCGCGAGCGACGCGCCGACCCGGATCTAGTGAGCATCTCCTAGACCGGGCCGGCGCACGACCCAATTTATTATTGAGGGCTTAAATCCCCCAAAAACAAAAATGCTCATGCTTGCAAATATACTTACTGGGGTAGAGAATCATGATAAAGGAGGCGCATATGAGAAAGATGAATTCAATTTTCTTTGAAACTAACTGGAGAATACGCGGAGGAATTATAATTTCAGGCGGTGCTTTGGCTCTGGCAGGGGCAGGTTGCGGCGGTGCTACAAAAAGCGAAACTTCTGCGCCGCCAAATGTTCAACTTGGCCAGAAAGTATTATTAAAGGGTTCTAACCACCAAGAAACTGAGCAGTTCGGAGCTAATACCTTTAGGGATTACGTAAACGCCTCTGGCGTTGGTCATCACTTGGAAAAAGGCAATAAGGTTGATGTTGACTGTCTGGCTACTGGCCCTGTAGATGCCGCCCCTAGTGCTGAGGGCAAGTGGTATCACATAGAGAGTCCAGAACCCTATAGTGGTGATTACGTGGCTGCAAATACGTTCGAGAATGGTAACGCTAGCAACGACGTGGCCGTAGACCCTAGAGTTCCTGATTGTCCCACGCCCTAGTTATTGTAAGCATAAAGCCCGGGGCTTAAATCCCCCAAGAAATAAACTTCTCGGCACGCAAAAATTTATAAAGGCCTATAATAGAGCTGTAAAGAGGAGAGTTTAATGAATAAAGTAATGGTAGCAATTATCGTAGTTGCGGTTCTGGCGATAGGAGGCTGGGCTATTTATGATCACAACAAGTCGAATAATAGCTCAAACACTTCCACTCAAAATAGTACGAATAACAATAGTTCAGCATCAAGTTCTAACCAATCAGCGGCCTCTGGCAGCATAGATATTAAGAATATGATGTTCACGCCTTCCCAAATATCTGTTGCCAAAGGCGCCACAGTCACTTGGACAAATAATGATAGCGTGGCGCATACAGTAATTGATGATTTAAGTAATGTTGGCGGCCCCTCCAGCGGCGACATACAGCCTGGCTCAACCTACAGCTTTACATTCAATAAAACCGGTTCATTCCAGTATCACTGCAGTATCCATCCGTCGATGCGCGGAACCATAGTCGTAAAGTAGCCCGCTCCGGGGCTTAAATCCCCCAAACCCAAAATTTTTTCCTGGTTTGGTATTATTGATGGACTATGAGCGAGGCTAAGTCACCAACCGGTAAAACTGCTTATGATGGAATTATCCCCACAGGTTGGCTGACGGCTTATGGGCGGACTTTTTCAGATATCCCTTATTCCAAAGAAATGTTTATAGAGCTGGAAACCATTCGGCAGGCCGGTAGTAAAGCTGGCCTCTTGGAAGAAATGAAAGATACCAAGATGGCACCTCATTTTGAGGCCCGGCATAAACTTATTAACAAGCTGATTAAGCAAACCGGCATCAAACAAGTTGTGGAAATCGCCGCCGGTCTTTCAACTAGGGGCATGGAAATGAGCGCGGACGGCACAATAGAGTACGTCGAAGTAGACTTGCCGTTGATGATGGCCGATAAAAGAAAAATTATAAAAGCGCTGGAAAATAAAGGCGCTTTGCGGTCGCCGGAGCATCTTCATATAGAAGACGGCAGCGCGCTGGAGCTGACAGACTTACAGCGCGCTGCCAGACATTTTAAAACCAGTGAACCTATCGCCGTCGTTAACGAAGGCCTGCTTAGGTATCTGTCGTTTGAGGAAAAGGAACAATACGTAAAGAACGTGCGCGAGCTATTACGCAAATATGGCGGAGTCTGGATTACGGCCGACATATCGATGCCCCGGGTGGTATACCAAGAAGATGAAGTGATGGAGTTAAGGCGGAAAAGAATAACCCAAATAACCGGTGTTGACGTCAAAAATAACTTGTTTAAAGACGAAGATGATGCCAAGAAATTTTTTGAAGGACTGGGCTTTGATGTTGAAAGCCACAGCTTCCTGGAAGTTACGAATGAGCTAACTTCACCCAAAGCTCTCAACTATCCAGCCGACTACGTCGCAGCCATAAACGGTACTGCCGTAGTCTTTGTTATGAAACCAAATGCCGGGGCTTAAATTCCCCAAAACAAAATTTGTTATGATTGGACTATGAACCGGACGCCGTTTTTTGGTTTGATGCAGCCGACGATTCGCTACTGTGAATCCAATTTAAACGGCTGGATTGTCCAGCCCGCTAATGCCGTCTCCTCTTTGTTAATATCTTTGGCTGGAATCTATATTTTAGCCAAGAAACACCGCACGTATTCTAAACATCTTGGCGTAATCGCCATAATTTTGGGCTTGGCATCGTTTTTCTATTACGCTAGTTTTACATTTGTGGGGCAGCTGGCCGATCTTGGGTCAATGTACTTGCTGGCCTCGCTGCTTATTGTCGCCGGCTTGCGAAACCGCAAACTTTCTAAGAATCAGAGCTTGGGGTTTTTCATTTTTGGCGCTGGCATTCCGCTGGCGCTGACGGCAACAATTCGGACAATTGGCAGTTTTAACATCGGTATTCCGCTTTTCGCGATATTGTTAATTATCGCGGTTTACCTGGAGCTAAAAGCTGCCGCCAAAGACAAATTAAACCTAAAATATTTTTGGCTGACTTTTGCCGCTTTTGCGATTGGCTATTTATTCTGGTGGTTGGATTACAAAAAGATTTGGTGCGACCCAAGCAGCTCTCACTATATAAACGGCCACGCCGTCTGGCACTTCTTCAACGCTGTGGCGCTGCTTTCACTCGACCACTACTACAGCCAGCTAAAAACCAAACAGGCCGGGGCTTAAATCCCCAAAAACAAAATTTCGGGTTTATTCCATAAGCCTGAACCAGTCTCGTAACGAAAGTTGCAATCGTAGTACTTCATCCTCCGTTAGAGCTGCGCAATGTGCAATCGGGCCTCTAAGTAGGTTCAATCTGGCTAGCACGCTCACTAGTCCACTCTTGCTATTAAATAGGTCGCTAAAGTTTTCCCAATTTGCTTGTATGATTGTGCTTAATTCACCAAAATTCGTATAGTCAATAGGCTCTGTGGAGCGCGGCGAAACACCTGCATCTCGTTCTCTTTTTGCGTTTACTGTGGCGTTATCTTGGACTTCTTTAGGCACAGTCTTGTCCCACCAGTCTTCTCCCTCTGCAGAAAGCAATGCTTCGCTCACTAGATCCCTTATTGAATTTTCAAGTAAATAAAACGCTTCGTAGTGAGCGGCCATTTCTTTAGCTTTTTGCCTGATTGCAGCGGGGAACTGGGGGTAGAATGTTTCGTCCTTACGCTCAATTACTGTCCTAGAGGGCAAAATCTTTACATCATAAATCTTCTCAACCGTTGATAAATCAGCTTCTAGCAATGCTTTATTTAGATGGAATAGCTTTAGATTATCAGTTGAACTCATTGTAGCAAGTTGTCTCTGATAGACTTGAATATAGCATTGAATACTGCTGGGTCAGTAGTGTCCGGAAGATTGAGGTAAATATTGTATGAAAATTTAGGATCTCCGGTATTGCTTGTGCCGGGTAATTTCAACGGAATTTGCACAGGAGAATCTTGTGGCTTTTCTGATTCATCGCCAGCCTTATCAATATCGCTAACAGGTTCTCCTAATTCAAAGTTAGCAAATGCCTTAAGAGCCTCGAAAGTATTAACAATTGCCCCTAAAGTAGCGGAGCCTTTATTAAGTCCTGTAGCCTCCATTACTAAGCCTTCAAGGTCTTTTTTCTCTAAGGCATGAGCGAATTCATTACGGCTATAGAGCTGAGGATATCCTTTTTTGATTGCTCGGGCCATTGCCTGTTGAGACTGTGACGGATTACGAAATTGTCTATATAATTCCGTGGGCGCTCCATCAGATGAAAGCAAACCAATTCTTTTTGCTAATGGTATGAATGCTTTTGATCCGCCACCGGAAAAACCGAGAACTGTTGATAAGAAATCTTGCGAAAATCGATCTGGAGTTTGAGCTTCTTTAATTTTATCTAAAATTTTCGTTGCGTTGCCGTAGGCATTCATAAAGGGTGGAAAATCGGCCATAATACCTCCTATTTGCTATCATTTATACTCTTACTAAAGAGGTGCGTGCAAGCATAAGAACTACGCTATATAATCATCGTCCTCGAGTAGCAAGAAAGTTCAGCTTATGCTATAATATAGGTAATAGATCGTTTAATCGGCGCTATTGGGCGCTATTTTTATATGAGCCAAGACCCCAGTAAAATCCGGAATATCGCCATTATCGCCCACGTGGACCATGGTAAGACTACCTTGGTGGATGGGCTTTTAAAGCAGTCCCACACCTTTCGTGACAACCAGTCGGAAATGACCCAGGATTTGATTATGGACAGCGGCGACCAGGAGCGCGAGCGCGGTATTACTATTACAGCCAAGGTAACCGCCGTGCAGCACCACGATTACCGCATTAACATCATTGATACGCCCGGCCACGCCGATTTTAGCGGCGAGGTAGAACGTACTGTAAATATGGCCGACGGCTGCCTGCTGATTGTCGACGCCCAAGAAGGCCCAATGCCCCAGACCAAGTTTGTTCTGGGAATCGCCCTGGCCAATGAACTGAAGCCAATAGTCATTATCAACAAAATTGACAAATCCGGCGCCCGCGTAGCCGAAGTGGAAGACGAACTGGCAGATTTATTCCTGGAACTAGCTGTGCACGAAGACCAACTGCACTACCCGGTGTATTACGCCGTCAGCCGCGCCGGCAAAGCTTGGGCTGAGATGCCCGCCAACGCCGAAGCCGCCGGCGACCTGGAAGTTATTTTTGAAGCTATCACCAAGGAAATCCCGGCGCCCAAAGTTGACCCGGACAAGCCCTTCCAGATGCTAATTTCCGCTCTGGCTTATGATTCATTCAAAGGCAAATACGCCGTGGGCCGCATCAACCGCGGCAAAGTAAAACCGGGCGACCAAGTGACACTCTGCAAAAAAGACGGCACCATGACCAAAGCCAAAATCGACTCCGTATTAATTGGTAACGGCACAGGCAAAACCGAAGTGCCAGAAGGCGTTGCCGGTGACATTGTGCAGCTAACCGGCATTGCCGACGTGCAAATTGGTGAAACCATCGCCGACAATGACCAGCCCGAAGCCTTGCCGGTAATTGAAGTAGAGGCACCTACGCTGCAAATTTATTTAGGACCAAACACCAGCCCGTTCAAAGGCACCGAGGGCGATTTTAGTACCAGCCGCCAGATTGGCGAACGCCTGGAAAAAGAACTGGAGACTAATGTTGGCCTGCGCGTGGAAGAAGAGGGAATCGGCTTTAAAGTTTCTGGCCGCGGCGAACTGCACCTGTCCGTACTTATTGAAGAACTGCGCCGCGCCGGTTATGAGTTTGAAGTTGGCCGCCCGCAGGTGGTGACTCGCGAAGAAGACGGCAAAGTTGTTGAGCCGGTGGAAGAGCTGATTATCGAAGTGCCGCCCGAGCATGTAGGAACCGTGCAGCAAGAGCTGGGCGCTCGCCGGGCAACGCTAAAAGAGCAATTCGCCAGCAACAAAGGCGTGACCAAATTAATTTATGAACTACCCACCCGCGCGCTGTTAGGCTTGCGCAACATCTTGGTAACCAACACCAAAGGCACAGTGATAATGAACAGCCTGATGATTGGCTACGAACCGCTGGGTTCGCCGTTGCAAAAACTGCGCAACGGCGTGCTGATTGCTTTTGAAACTGGCATTACCACTCCCTATTCGCTAGAAACCGCCGAAGCTCGAGGCACTATATTTGTGCCAGCCGCCGAAAAAGTTTACGCCGGGCAGATAGTTGGTCTTAACCGCCGCGGCGATGACTTGGAAATCAATGTTTGCAAAGCCAAGCACCTGACCAATATGCGCAGCAGCAGCAGTGACGGCACGGTCCAACTTACGCCGCCAACCATTTTGAGCCTGGAACAGTGCATCGACTTTTTAGAAAATGACGAACTATTGGAAGTCACTCCCAAATCCCTGCGCCTGCGCAAACGCGAACTAGATTCCACCAAACGCAAACGCCAAAACTCCTAAAGCAAACTATTTGTCTTGGAGGACGGCCAGAATGTTGCCAGCGGGATCTTTGAACCAGGCGATGTCCGGACCTTGGTTAGCAGTTAGGCCGCGGGCGATGCCTTTTTCGTCTTGCTTGAAAGGCATATTGTCGTAGATTTCCATCTTAACGCCGTTGCTTTTTAGGTCGTCTACGGCCGCGTCAATATCTTCCACTACGAAATTTAAAATAGTGAAAGTTGCTGGCTGGTGGTCTTCTTTGGGATAGGCGAAAGTACTGCCGCCGCCAGGAAGCTTTAGCTCCAAGCCCATTGTGTCGTCGGCTACTTCCAGTCCGAGAGTTTTGGTATAAAATTCCTTGGCTTTTTCGATGTCGTCAACCGAAAACCCACTAAATGCTGCTTTTGCTTTAATCATAGTTTTCCCTCCTTAGTTCTAGTCTGATTTTAGCACGGGCTGGTTAGGAGTTTTTAGCGCGTGAGATAATAGACTTATGGAAGAAACTATAAAACTTGGCGACCTTACAGTTAAGCGGATTGGTCTGGGGACTAACCGGATTTCCGATAATGATGAATCCAGAACGGTTTTGAAAAAAGCCGTGGAGCTGGGCGTTAACTTTATAGACACCGCGCACCGCTATGGCCGCAGCGAGGAAATTATCGGCCAAACCTTAGCGCCTTACCCGGAAGGGGTGATTATTGCCACCAAAGGCGGCTGGGGCGAAGATAATTCACCCGGTACACTTGGCGCGAACATAGACCAAAGTTTGAGACTGTTGAATCTGGAAACAATCGACTTGTGGCAGTTGCACCGGGCCGACCCGAACACGCCAATCGAAGAAACTATGAAATTCTTAAAAACCCAGCAAGACGCCGGTAAAATCCAGCATGTCGGGCTGTCTGAGGTCAGCGTAGAACAGATAGAAAAAGCCCGCAGCGTGCTGCCGATAGTTTCCGTGCAGAACCATTATAATTTGGAAACTCGGCAGCACGATGACGTCTTGGCGTATTGCGAAAAGGAAGGCATCGCCTTCATCCCGTTCTTCCCGCTGGGCCACGGCAGCTTGGTGGCCGATAGCAAGTTAAACAAAATGGCCGACAAGTACGATGCTACGCCCACGCAGATAGGCCTTGCGTGGCTGTTAAAACGCTCGCCAGTGATGCTGCCAATACCGGGGACGTTATCGGCGGAGCATTTAGCCAGTAACCTGGCCGCAGCTGAGATCCAGCTCAGCAACGAGGATTACCAGGCTCTGACCGAAGCATAAAATTAATCACAATCTTTAAAAACTCCCTTGCAATAGGCAAGGGGCTGCTGTATAAAATATGGCATGGTTCAAAGCCGCGTATTTACCAGCCGTAACATTATCCTCGTTATGAAGGATAGTGCTGCAGTTGTGTAGATAAGCCCGCCAGAAAACCAAAACACACGACTGCAGGACGAAAAGCAGTCGTTTTTTGTTGCTCGACCGCTAGGTTTTGCGTGAGCAAGCCCGGTAGTAGACTTTCGCGTTTTGGCTATGCGTGAGCAAGCACCAGTAGCCAAAAATATCCGCTTTGCGGATATCGCGAAAGCTCACTACGGGGCAGGCACCAGAAACCTAGCGGTGGGGCGGCAAACGGTGAGAACAATCATCAGCTGCCCTTGGTCTACAGCGTCGGTGCCAGAACAGGCATTGAGGCTAGCAGTACAGCGTTTAGTTTCGCCGCTGTAAAAATAGCGTAACTAGCACACACAACAAGAGGGAGTGGTCCTAGATGAATGACCTGCACGAGCTCGCCGTAGAGGCCGTCAAGGCGCGCTACGACAAGAGTCCGCTCTACAACGACTTCCTGCGGGAACTCGAAGCCGCGGGTTGCTCGCACATGAAGATCAAGACGCTTCTCGCCCGAGCGGAGTCAGTCGTTCCGAACCCGCATGTTCCGCGGGCTCTGCGGATTCTCCGCCGTGCGGCCAAGGTGGCCGCGAGGGGCGAGGCCGAACGCGTTGAGCGCTTGTGCTCCATTGCTTGTGACCTCGTCGGGGGCGACGAGGTCACGGCACTGGCCGAGGAATACCGCCTGAGCTTCGTGGTCCAGAAGCCGCCGGCAGAGCCCAAGAGGCTCGTTCGAGCCGGGTTCGCCGCCTAGTCCAGCTCTCCGGGGCGGCCGTGGGTGTCTCAGGACATCCCACGGCCGCCCATTGAGCCCACTCCTTCTCTCAAACTTTGATTATTTGTTATGCTTAAGACGTGAAAGCTATGATTTACGCCAGCGTGTTGATTTTTAGCACGGTCGGCTCTTATGTTCCGGTTTTGTGGCACGCCAGCCTTTTCTCGTTTGCCAGCATTCTTGGTGGTATTATTGGCACATTTTTTGGCATCTGGGTGGCCCTCAAACTAAAAGATTATGTTTAGAGGGTTGACTTCTCTCTAGCGCAGGCCTACGCTGAGATTTATGGTCTTGCCAAAAACAAAAACCTTCGTTGGCAGAATTGGTCTGTGGCAGCAAAGCCCTAATTTAAACAGCGCCGACGTTGCGCCAGCCAGACAGTATATCGCTGATTATTGGCCGCGCCTAACGCGCTACCAGCCCAAAGATAACGACAGTCTGATTGGTTTACCCAAGTCGTATCTGGTGCCGGCTTATGAAGAGGGTCACGAGTTTGATTTTAACGAACTCTATTATTGGGACAGTTATTTTATGGTCCAGGGCATGCTGGACAAAAGTCACAAGGACCTGGTACTGGGTATATTGGAAGACCTGGTAAATCTGTTTGAGCGTTTCAAGATAATTCCCAACGCCTCGCGGACTTATTTGATGGGCCGCTCCCAACCGCCGATCTTAAGCAGCTTTATCCTCGACGCCTATAAGGCTTATAACTTGGATAAGAGGTGGCTGGCTAAGCATATGAAGGTTGCCCAGGCTGAATATGAGACAGTCTGGATGGGTAAGGTAAAACCTAACAGCAGATTAGTCCATGCAGGTTTGAGCCGTTATTACGACATTAACTACCTAAACGATTTGGCCGAGACCGAGAGTGGCTGGGATTTTACGCCGCGCTTTAACCATCACATTTTGAACTACTTACCGGTGGACCTTAACAGCTTGCTCTATAAGTACGAGATGGATTTTGCCGAGGCCGCGCAAATTGCCGGCGATAAGCCTGAAGCTGCTGTGTGGAAAAAACAGGCAGAGCGCCGCAAACACGCTATGAACAAGCTGATGTGGAGCGATTTGCGCGGCCTGTACTACGACTACAATTATGTGAAAAAGCGCCGCGGCAATGTAGCCTCGCTGGCCAGCTATTATCCGTTATGGGCCGGGCTGGCCAGCGAGCACCGGGCCGCCAAGCTGGTATCATCGCTGCGCAAATTCGAAGAAAAAGGTGGTCTGACGACCACTGACGCGCCACAAGTCGGCCAGCTATTCCCCGGCGCCACGCCGGCGCAGTGGGCTTATCCTAACGGCTGGGCGCCGCTGCACTTTATAGTCGTTAAGGGCTTGCAGCGCTATGGTTATCATGAAGATGCCCGACGCATTGCGCTGAAGTGGGTTAAAACCAACCTCGATTGGTTTAATCACCACGGCGTGTTTCTGGAAAAGTACAACGTGGCTCAACCAGGCAAACCGCCGGCTAAGGGCATGTATCCGTCGCAAACCGGCTTTGGCTGGACTAACGCCGTCTTCGAACGCTTCTGCCAAGAGTTCGTAGACAACTAGTATAATTTGGTAATCTGGGGTTGTAGCTCAGCTGGCTAGAGCGCGTGATTCACATTCACGAGGTCGGGGGTTCGAGCCCCTCCAATCCCACCAGATATGAAAAAACTTAGCGCCGGATTATTGGTTTATCGCAAAAGAGGCAGCTCTGTCGAGGTGCTGATTGCCCATATGGGCGGACCGTTCCATGCCAAAAAGGATGCCGGTCACTGGTCGATACCCAAGGGCGAGTACGATGAAGGTACTGACCCAATCGCGACTGCCAAACGCGAATTCAAAGAGGAGCTGGGAAAAGAACCGCCAGAAGGCGAGTGGCTGGAGCTAGGTAGCGTCACTTATAAAAATGGAAAGATAGTAAGTATTTGGGCTGTAGAAGGCGACCTGGATGTCGGCGCTGTTAAGAGTAATACTTTTGAGATTGAATGGCCGCCGCGCTCGGGCAAAATGCAGGAATTTCCGGAAATCGATAGGGCCGCCTGGTTTAGTCTAAGCGCGGCGGCCACTAAGCTAATTCCAGCTCAAGCGGAGTTTTTAGAGCGGCTGGCAGCAAAACTTGATACCAAGCTTGAACCCGAGCAAACACCCGAACAAGCATCTCTGTTCTAGCTAGAAACCAACAGATTAGATACAATTAAAGAGATGTCCAACTTTTACGTCACAACTTCTATTCCCTATGTCAACGGCGAACCGCATCTGGGCCACGCCATGGAATTCGTAATGGCTGATGTGCTGGCGCGGCACGCCCGAATCAACCATAAACCAACCTTATTTAGCGCCGGCACCGATGAGCATGGCGGCAAAATCGCCGAAAAGGCCGCCGAGCTTAAGCTCACCCCTGAGCAATTTGCCGACCAGATGAGCCAACACTTTAAGCAACTGCTAAGTGACCTCAACATAACCAACGACTTTTTTATCCGTACCACCGATAAAGACCACGAGAAACGGGCGCAACTAATCTGGCAGAAACTCAACGCCTATATATACAAAGGCAAATATAGCGGCTGGTACTGTACCGGCCACGAAGAGTATTTCCCGGAAAAGGTCGTTAAGGCCAATAAGGGCGTCTGTCCTGACCATAACCGCCCCTATGAAGAGCTTACCGAGGAGAACTATTTCTTTAAACTCAGCGCCTTTACGGCCAAGATAAAACAGGCCATCGAAACCGACGAGCTGCGGGTCATACCTGATAGCCGCAAGAACGAAATTCTGAGCGTAATTAATGACGGCCTGGAAGACATAAGCATTAGTCGCCCTAAAGATAAAATCTCCTGGGGGATTGCCGTGCCGGACGATACCGAACAAGTGATGTACGTTTGGTTCGAGGCATTAATGAATTACATCACCGTGCTGGGCTACCCCGATGGCGAGGATTTTAAGAATTTTTGGCCGGCCAACGTGCAGGTAGTCGGTAAAGATATCCTGCGGTTCCATGCGGCGATCTGGCCGGCGATGCTTATGGGCCTGGAATTGCCGGTGGCCAAGACACTTTATGTGCATGGTTTTATCGATATAAACGGTAAGAAAATGAGCAAGAGCCTGGGCAATTTTGTTAACCCCAATGAAGTCATCCAAAAATATAGCGTGGATACTTTCCGCTACTTTTTCTTGCGGCATATAGCGAGCTGGGGTGATGGCGATTTTAGCTGGGAAAGGCTGGAGGCCGCTTATAACGATGAACTGGCCGACCAGTTGGGCAATGCCGTATCGCGCACCGCGGCCATGATTACCCGCTACCAGAAGGATTTGATTGGCGAGATTCCGGCCGCCGACCATGACATCGCCGCTTATAAGCAGGCGATTGCCGATTGTCGCTTTGACCGCGCGCTGGACAGTGTCTGGGAGCAGGTAAGGGGGCTTAACCAGTACATCGACGAAACCAAGCCTTGGGAAATCGCCAAGACTAAAGACGAAACTCACCTGCGTGAGGTGCTGGCTTACCTGGCGGCGTCTCTGCTGGAGATAGCCGTGCTGTTGCAGCCCTTTTTACCGGATACAGCCGCTAAAATTATTGAGGTCTTTGGCAGCGGCGTGTTAAAGCCGTTGCCCGAGTCCCTGTTCCCCAAACACGAAGCCGCGGCAAAACCAAAGGCCTAAGCAGTGGAACTCATAGACACCCATTGCCATCTACATTTTGACGCTTACGACGCCGACCGCGAAGAAGTTCTGCGAGCGGCGGCCGAAGCCGGAGTTAAGCGAATAATTTGTGTCGGTTGCAGCCTGGAAGACAGTCGCCGGGCGATTGATTTCGCCAAAGCCCATAGCGGCGTTTGGGCGACAGCCGGTGCCCACCCGCACGACGGCAAAGACTTCTTAGGAGATGCCTCTGCTGCGATAAAGTTGCAAAAAATGTTAGAAGAGCCAAAGGTCGTTGCTGTGGGTGAAATCGGCCTGGATTATTACCGCGATTTTACATCCAAAACTGACCAGGAAAATGTCCTGCGCCCGCAGCTGGAAATCGGACTGGCGGCCGGGCTGCCGTTTGTCTTCCACGTGCGCGAGGCCTGGGATGGATTTTGGCCGATTTTTGATTCTTACAAAGGCATTACCGGCGTAATTCATAGCTTTAGCGCTAACTCCGAACAGTTGGATGAAGCGCTGGGGCGCGGTCTTTTCGTCGCCCTAAACGGACTAATGACCTACACCAAAGACCAAAGTTGGCTGGAAGCCGCTAAAGCAGTCCCGCTCGATAAGCTGGTGCTGGAAACTGACGCGCCATTTTTGACGCCGGTACCGTACCGCGGCCGGCGTTGCGAGCCAAAAAACACCGCCGATACTTGCCGATTTTTGGCGGAACTGAGAGGGCAAAGCCCGGAAGAGCTGGCCGCGGCGTCTACTAAAAACGCCGTCAAGCTGTTTGGCTTGGGCGAGGAGCGTATAGCTTGAAGCGAATCTATCTGGACTACGCCGCGGCTACACCGGTAGACTCACGGGTTTTAGCGGCTATGGAGCCGTTTTTTAGCGAAGCTTTTTATAACCCGTCGGCGACCTATCTGGCGGGCCGGGCGGCCCGCCAGTCTTTGGAGCAGGCTCGTTCCGGCATCGCAAAAATCCTGGGCAGCCGTCCAGCCGAAATTATCTTCACAGCCGGCGCTACTGAAGCTAATAACTTAGCTATTCAAGGAGTGCTGCGAAAATTTCCTGATGCCGAAGTTTTGACCAGCGCTATTGAGCACGATTCGGTACTGGCGCCGGCAGGCTGTTTTGCCCATCGCCTAATTCCAGTTAACCAGCAGGGCATCATTGACCTGGCTAAATTAGAAAAAATGGTCGGTGACAAGACAGTTTTGCTAAGCATTATGTTGGTCAATAACGAGTTAGGTACAGTCCAGCCGCTGCGCGAAGTCGCAAAAATACTTAACAAGTTAAGTATTTTGCGCAAATCCAAGGGCAATGACTTACCGCTATACCTGCATACCGATGCCGCCCAAGCGCCGCTCTATCTGGATCTACATGTTTCGCGGCTGGGCGTAGATTTAATGACTGTTAACGGCGGGAAGATTTACGGGCCCAAGCAAAGCGGCGCGCTGTTTATCAAAGCCGGCATAAATCTGGAGCCGCTGATCTTGGGCGGCGGTCAGGAATTCGGCATCCGCAGCGGAACTGAGAACGTGGCGGCCGACGCTGGTTTGGCCAAAGCCCTGGAATTAGCCCAAGCCGGCAGGAAAGCCGAGTCCGAAAGACTAGAAAAACTTCGCGTCGGGTTTGTAGCTGACTTGGCCGAGGCCGTGCCTTCGGCTAAGGTCAACGGTTCGCCTAAGCACCACACGCCCCACATCCTTAGCGTGACATTCCCGGGTATTGATAACGAACGTTTGATGATGCAGCTCGACGAAGCTGGTGTGATGGCAGCGGTAGGTAGCGCTTGTAGCGCCAGCAGCGCTGAACCTTCGCACGTGTTATCGGCTATCGGATTGACTAAAGAAGATGCTCGCTCTACCTTGCGCTTTAGTTTTGGGCGCGAAACCACGCCAGCGGACCTAAAATTCGTCCTCGGACTAATCATCAAAGTTACCAGTGATTAACAGATAGTTTTTTATAACCAAAAGCGTTATACTTGAGCTAATTATGACATCGCCCAGAGCCGTGGCAACCCAACGCTGGCTGCGAGCTGCCGTTATCGTGGCCGCGGTTATGACTATAGCGCTGGCCGCGCTGGCTAAAACCGCCTTAGCTGACTCATTTGTTCAGAGCTTTAACTCACAGGGGTCGGTTGGTATTGGCTGGGTGGTGGCGATTGACAAGAAAAGTCCCCAAACAGTAGTTGCCGCGCCAGCTTCGGACTCCACTCAGATGTACGGCGTGGTGGTAGATCCTTCGTTGGCGGCCGTGGCTATTCAGAACAACGGCCAGCAGGTCTTTGTGGCCAACAGCGGCAGTTACCCGGTTTTGGTTAGCTCCGAGGAAGGCGCCGTCAAAGTGGGCGACTATATATCGATGTCTAACATCAACGGCATTGCCGCTAAAGCTTCGCCGCTGGAAAATGCTGTTTTAGGCCGTGCCTTGACCGGCTTTGACGGCAAAAGCGGAGTCATTACCAGTGCCGGTGGCTCAGCTATTGGGCGGATAACGATTGATATCGAGCCGGGCCGTAACCCGTTGAGCCGCGATAGCGTGGCCGTGCCTTCGGCGCTGCGCACTCTGGGCGATTCGATTGCCGGTAAAACCGTTACTGCCCTGCGGATTTATTCAGCGCTGGCGGTCTTTCTGATGACAGCGATTATTGCCGCCTGTCTTTTGTGGGTAGGCATCCGCAGCGGCATGATAGCTATTGGCCGTAACCCCTTATCCAAACATTCGATTTTGCGTAGCTTGGCCGAGGTTATAATTATCGCTGTATTGATTTTCATTGCCGGCCTTCTGGCTGTATACTTACTACTAAGGTTATAAGGATAAAAAAGCAATAATGAACACTGGTGGGCTAGTCTTGGTCGTAGGATCGCTGCTGTCAGCCACAGCGGCCTTTGTTTGGCTGGCCCTGCGGCTTAATGGTGCGCCGTCCGGCAAAAAGGCCAATGGTCCTCAGGAAGCTTTGGTAGACTCCGCCAAAGAAGACGTTGAGCATATTTTTAATGACGAGTTCCGCGAAGAGCTGCGTAACCGCGGACGCCTGCACTTCGAGAAAATCATCGGCGAAAACGCTATGTTTCTGCAGCAGGATCTGCGCCAAACCACCTCCCAGCTGAACGACTACATGCGGGCTGAGATTACGCGCACCTTGCAAGAAGAATTTAAGAAGTACGAGCAATCAATTGCTGACGCTAAGCAGCTGGCCTTGGGCTCAATTGAGAAAACTATCGACACTATTGAGCAACAGCGGCAATATCTTGAGCAACAGCTAAAAACCCAATCGGAAGAACAGAAAAAACACATCTTAAAACAGTTTGAAGGTCAGATGGCCAACATCATCAACCATTACATTTTGCACGCCATCGGCAACCAGATAGATTTATCAGACCAGCTGGAATATATCCTGGCCGAGCTGGAAGCTAATAAGCAGGCGATTGTGGAGGATATACAGCGTGGAGCTTAAAATCCCCATCACCCTAGTGAGCCGCTATGACGTGTCGCGTTTGCTGCGTGAGCTAAATAGCCTAGATGATTTTTTCGCCGGCGCTAAAAGCCGGCCAGCCGGTACGGCTCTGCCAGCCCCGCGACCCAGCAATTTGCTTAATCAGTTGGTCAGCGACAACCAGGTTAATTTACTGGAGGAAGCGCAGCGCCAGCAATTAAAAGCCCGGCTGGAAGGACTGCTCAAAACAGCGCCGCAGCTGCGCATAAGCTTTAGTAGCGAACCGCCAGCCAAAGTCCTGGAGCAAATACTTAGCTGGATGCGCCAAAATATCCACCCGACACTGTTGCTGCAAGTTGGGCTCCAACCCAATGTGGCGGCTGGTTTTATGCTGCGCACGCCCAACAAATGGTTTGATATGAGCCTGCGACCGCGTTTGCAGAAAGAGCAGCCCTATCTAATCGAACTTATTGCTGGAGCTACCGGTGGACAGTAATGTCGGACAACACTTCCAACGCTTAGTCGACAGCGGCCAGCCGGTCGGCGAAATAATCGCGGTTGACAGTTTTTTAGTTGAGGTGCGAGGCCTGCAACCAGTGACCCTAGAAGCCGTTGTAGTCTTTGAAGACGGTACCCGCGGCTACGTGCATGAAATATTGGTCGACCGGGTGATTGTCCTGCACATGGGCGTATCCAATTTACGTATTGGCATGACTTTAGTGCTGACCGGCTCGCAGTTAGTAGCAAAAGTCGGCAAGGATTTTATTGGCCGCGTGGTCTCTGTAACCGGCGAGCCGCTAGACGGCAAAGGCGCTATCGCCTCGGATACTACTTGGCCGGTTTTTAACCGGGCGCCGGCAATCCACGAACGCCAGTTGCTGGAAGACCAGATGGAGACCGGCGTGACCATGATTGATACGCTATTCCCGATTGTCCGCGGGCAGAGAATGGCTATGCTCGGCGACAGTAAGTCAGGCAAATCAACGCTGGCTACCCAGATAGCTATTAATCAACGCGATACCAATCAAATCGTAGTTTACGTGCTTATTGCCAAGCGCCGCAGTGACGTCGACACGCTACTTACGCGCTTGAATGACAACAACGCTATGGGTAAGGCAATCGTAGTAGTATCGACCATCTTCGAATCGTTGGTGATGAGCTATCTGGCGCCTTATGTAGGCTGCGCACTAGCCGAATACCTGTGGCAAAAACTCGGTCAGGACGCAGTGATTATTTATGACGATTTAACCGCCCATGCCCACGCTCACCGGGAAATCTCGCTACTTTCCAAAGTTAGCCCGGGTCGTGATTCTTACCCCGGCGATATGTTCCACGCCCATTCAGCTTTGCTGGAACGCGCCGGGCGTCTGGCCAGCAACCATCGTTGCCTGACGGCCATTCCAATGGTGTTGGCCGACAGTGGTGACATCACGGCTTATCTGCCCACCAACATCATGTCTATTACCGATGGGCAATGGATTCTGGACATGGGAATTTTCCGTAGCGGCATGCGTCCGGCTGTCAACCCGGGCTTAAGTGTTACACGTGTTGGTGGCGTAGGCCAAAATAGCCGACAAAAAGACCAGGGTTCAAAAAGCCTGAAAGCCTTGGCGGCTTTCCGGGTAGCCGAGGAATTTTCGCGCTTCGGTTCGGAGTTGACAATTCAGAGTAAACAAGACCTGGAGCGTGGCCGGCACATGCAGGAAATCTTTACCCAAAAACCGGGCCAGATTTATAGCTTGATGGCCCAACAGTTACTGATTGGCATATTGTTAAATGAAGACCCCACCAAGCCAATAAACCTGGCCCTAATGCAGGAAACCGCTAACCAGGCCGCCAAACTGGTTAAGCAAGATAAAGATTACGACCAGGTGATAGCCCAATTTAAGGCCCAGGTAATGCCGCCGCCGCCAGTTGCTCCCGAAGCGCCAACTCTACAGGTACCCGCCGCCCAAATACCAGCTGTTCAGTTAGCCGCTGAACTTGCCAAAACCAAGCAGAAGGCTAAAAAATGAGGTCCTTACTAGACATCGCTAAAGAGCGGGATGATATGACGACCTTACTGGAAATTACCAGTGCTTTTGAGGGAATTGCCAGCATGCGCATATCGCAGATTAAAGACCTGGTGCAGCAATCGGAAAGTTTTTTCGCCGACCTATGGCGCATTTATACCCAGCTGCGGGTTGATGAGCTTTTCCACTTTGGCCGCGGCCAAAACCAGGGCTTGGTTATACCCAAAGTTCTGTTGATTCTTATTACTTCGGAAGCCAGCCTCAGTGGTGATATCGACCAACGCCTAGTCACCGAAGCTATCAAGCATTTCCGCCCCGAGATTAACGACATCCTGGTAGTCGGTCATCACGGCGCCATACAACTTTCACAGCGCGGGGTACCTTACATCCGGGAGTTTAAAATGCCCGAGCGCGACCGCAACATTAACGTTATGCCCATCGTACTTGAAGTCCAAAAATATACTTCGACAATAGTTTTTTACCAGAGCTATGTGTCACTGACCGACCAACGGGTCAAGAAAATACAGCTCAGCACAGCTGTAACCGAGCGTGGTAGAAGCGTTACTGCCGCCTCAGAATTCATTAGCGAGCAAAACTATATTTTTGAACCCAGCGCCCACGCGGTAATTGACCACCTGGAGCGTTCGATGATTCAAATTACCATCAGCGAAGTGATTCTGGAGTCCAAACTGGCCCAATACGCCAGCCGTTTCAAGGCCATGAGCGCGGCCCACACTAAGACCGGCGAGACCGTTGATGACTTGAAGTACCTCTACAACCACGTTAAGCGGCAGACCAAAGACGAACGTCTGAAGGAACTAGTTAAGGTCCTAATGGCAAGGCAGAAGCGAGCATGACTAAGGGCTCTATTCGCTCCATCCGCGATTTGATCGTGACGGTGGAATTTGACGAAGACGTGCCGGATATCGGTGAGTTATTGATAGCTCAAAATGCAAACCGCAGCCCACTGCTGGTAAACCACATTGAGGCCGGTAATGTGGCAGTCTGCCTGGATGTCTATGGTCAGCGGACACTGCAGAAAAACATGCCGGCCGAGCGTACAGGCCAGGGAATTAACATCGCTGTAGGCGAGGTCACAATCGGCAGAATTTTTGGCGCCTTGGGTCAATCGCTGGACGGCCAGCCGGTCCCCAGCGGGCCAGGTGTAACGTACAGGAACATTGTTAAGCCGCCAATTCAGAGCACCTCCTTTAAGGGGGCTAAGCCGGAGATATTGGAAACTGGTATCAAAGTTATCGACTTTCTGACGCCGTTCGTAAAGGGCCGCAAAGTTGGCATTATCGGCGGCGCCGGTGTTGGTAAAACCGTGTTGACCATGGAATTTATTCATAATGTCGCCAAAAATGCCAAAGGCCTGAGTTTGTTCACCGGCATCGGCGAGCGCATCCGCGAAGGCCACGAACTTTACGAGACGCTGAAAGAGCGCGACCTGCTCAAAAGTACTTCGATGTTCTTTGGCCAGATGGACCAGAACCCGGTACAGCGGGTGCTGATTGCGATGAGTGCCGTGGCAGCCGCCGAATATTTCCGCGACGAAATGAAACGCGACGTCCTGTTTTTTGCCGACAACATGTACCGCTACGTGCAGGCCCATAACGAACTGTCAACTATCCTGGGCCAGACGCCGAGCGAAGGCGGCTACGAGCCGACTATCTTTAGCGACGTCAAGCTGCTACAGGACCGCTTGAGTTCTAACGAAAACGCTTCTATCACCGCCGTAGAGACCATTTATGTGCCGGCTGACGACCTGTCTGACCCGGCGGTGCAAATGATTCAACACGAGCTGGACGCTACCTTGGTACTCAGTCGTAAAGTCGCCGAACAAGGCATTCGTCCATCTGTAGATTTGCTGCAGACAACTTCCAGTTTGCTGAGTCCGGAAATCGTTGGGCAACGCCATTATGAGCTCAGCGTACATGTCCAAAAGTTGCTGCAAAAACACGAATCGCTGAAAAACATCATCGCCATAATTGGTGAGAACGAACTCTCGCCAACCGACCGGCGCGACTTTAACCAGGCCCAAAAACTCATCCAGTTTTTTACCCAGCATATGTTCGTTACCGAAGGCCTGACCGGCGGCAAGGGCGAATACTTTACCCGCGAACAAACTCTGACCGGAGTCGAGGCTATTTTGAAGGGCGAAGATGGCGGACAACAATAGCGATAATAAGCAAACTATGGGCGTCAAAATCTACGCCCCGTTCAAAACTTATTTTGACGCCCCGGCCGTTAGCTTGAGCGCAATCAACCAAACCGGCCCGTTCGACATATTGCCGCGTCATAAGAACTTCATGAGTCTTCTGCAACCCTGTACAATAATCGTCCGCCAACAGCATGGCGAGCCGTTTTCGATGAGAGTTACTCGCGGCGTAATGCATGTCAAAGCCGACCGGGTGACGGTTTTTCTAGACGTTTAGCCTTTAGTTAGCTACAAAATAATCGAACAGATAGGTAGTAGAAGCGCTAGGCGCGCTATCGGTGCAGACACTAAAGCCGGTGGATGAGCGGTCAGTGTAGTAATTTAAATTGCCGGCCGCACTGTTAGACGGGCTGAGAATAATGTGCGGCGTACCGGAGTACTTTTGGGTAAATGTAATGTTGATAAAGCAGCCGACAGCAATTGGGCCGCTGCCGGTATTGACGTTAACCGTGCCGGCAGTGTCGCTGCCACCAACTGAAGCCGTACCGCCATCGCCTAAGGCTGTGCCGTTGGTTTTGCTGGGATTGCCGCCGCTGGTTACCAGGTGCCGGCTAAGCAATAAATCGCTATTGAGCTGCAGATTAGTCACGCTTAGTTGGGCGGCCGAAATGCTGCCGAAACTGGCGGTACCGGCAACCGTTAAGCCCTTCTGGACATTCAACTGACCTTGGACGACGCTATTGCCAGCCACCGAAAGGGTGTCATTAACTTCTAACTGACCAAAGGAGCCATTACCGCCAACGGTTATGGAGGGCAGGGACAAACCACCGCCAACTTTCAGCGTGCCAGCGACGTCCAGGCCTTGTTTAAGCAGCACTTGCCCTTGGAATATAGCGTTACTTTCAACGCTAAGGGTTTGCTTGGCGTCGCCCACTACCGTGGTATTTTGCGCTAAGGACGCCAGTTGGGCATTACTTAACGAAGCAGTGGTAGTCTTGATGGCCTGCGGGGCGGCCTTACTCCATTTAAGGGTAAAAAATATAAGGACGCCGATGCCGGCTATGACAATCAAAAAGATCCAAATGTATAGGAATTTTGCCTCGGTTAATTTATGCAGCAAAGATCTTTTTGCTTTTGGCTCATTAGCCGGCGGGCCCCCCGGTCGATCTGATTGGCCGCTGGCATCTTTGCCCGGGTCGGCGAGGTTACCGGGGCTGTTGTCTTGTGTGGCAGACTCGGCTTCAAGCGAATCGCCTTCCAAAGAACCGGGTTCTTTAGGCTCCTGCGGAACCGGCGGCTTGGCCGCCGGTTCCGCTTTCGGCTGATTTTTATTATTGGGGCTTGCCATGGTTTTATATCGCTATCGCTTATACTATAGGCTAGAGGTTATAAAGCGTAAACCCATGCCCAATGTTTATTACAATCTGGACCAACACAAATCCATAAAAAACCGCTATCGCCGCCGCCGGCTACTGCTGGTTGGTCTGATGATAATTGTCGTACTAATCTCTGGCGGCGCGGTCTACTTATGGCAAAAATCCACTACCGAGGCTGCCAAGGCAGTCGTCATTCAGCCCTTAACCAAGACCTTTTATAACGGATCGCCGGAACACTTAGTCCAAAATAGTGTCTTTAGCTTTAAGTCTACCGCCAACTGGCAATTTTCCCCTGAAGAGTCGTCACTCAGCAAATATGTTTTTTTCACTCAGGAAAATAACTTAATCGTGTACGAGTTAGATATAATTTTTAACCAGTCGCTTGAAAGCCAAGCGGTCAACTACGTAGTGCCGTTAACGGTCAGCAATAACCGGATGCAGCCGACTGCTATATCCGCTCGTTGTGGCGATAGTGTTAAACAAAGCCCAGGCAGCCTGCCGCCAGTTACTCTGAGCATGCAGTTCCAAGGCGCTAATTATATCTGTTTAGTGCGCGGCAGCGGCGAAAAAGCCGCTGCCGCCTTAGTCGGTGGCAGCTACGACATCACACTGCAAAATTCACACGGCCAAAACCAGACACTCAACTTCGCGTTTGTGAACGACGGTTCAAGTTACTTTGGCCAGGTTTTCCAGGAGATCCTGCAGAGCTTCAAACTCAACTAAAATTCATACCAGACAATGTTTTAAACCCCTTATGCTATAATCCATGGGTAAATGACGCGCCTAAAACTCCTGTTAGCGTTAATCTGCGCGTGTCTGTTTTTTAGCACGCCTTTTGTCTATGCTCAATATTCTTCCAGCGGCTACAGTACCAACGAAGTTTTTTTTGGCACCGGCGGGGCGTTAAGCCAGAGCTCGGCCAACTACCAAGGACAGGCCAGTCTTGGCGGCACTGGCTCGGGAGACTTTTATAGCTCCAACTATCGCTCCAATGTCGGTTTTTTAAGCCAAAACCAGGTCTTTTTGTCGGAGACTATCAATAATTCAACCGTTGACCTGGGCACGCTTAGCACCACGACAACCGGTTCGGGTAGCGCTAGCTTCACAGTGCGAACCTACCTGTCACAAGCTTACAGCGTGATTACTGCCAGCCAGCCGCTGACTAATGAAGAAGGCCACCAATTCAGCGCCCTCGGTGCACCCACGGCCTCCACAACCGGCGTAGAGCAATTTGGCATCAACCTGGTCAAAAACAGCAATTTCTGCGGCGCCGGCTGTGATTTGGGCGCTGATCCGGTAAATCAACCAGATAACTCTTTTGCCAACGGCCAGGCCGCCACCGGCTACAACACGGCTAATTTATTTAAATACGTGACTGGTAATGTTATCGCCAATTCGCCGGCGACTTCCGGCAATCAATCAATTGGCCAGACGACCTACACCATCTCTTATATTGCCAACCAGGCGCCGCTTACACGGGCCGGACTTTATACGATGAATCATGATATTGTAGTAGTACCTACGTACTAAGGGTTTTTACGGCTTGTGGATAAGCCAATTTACACTTGTCACCAGCGGTAAAGTTTGTTAATAATTAAGCATTAACAAAAAACCCAAACTTTGAGGTAGGGGTAGAGGAGTTAGATGCCGGGCATAGTCGCCAATAAACGAGCCTTTCTTAGCCTGCTGTTGATAATGCTCTTTCTGAGCACTTATTTTCTGCCCTTCTTTTTAGCCAGCCAGCCAGCCTCCGCGGCTACCGTGACGCAGCGTAAAATTACCATTGGCAGCTCTAAAGTGAGCACGGCTAACACCTATTCGGTGAGCTTTATTCCGGGCAGCACCACCTCTATAAAGGCGATAGTGGTTGATTTTTGTAATAGCGCTGGCGGCGGCCCGCTGTTAGGCACGGTCTGTTCATCGGCCAACCACCCGGTTAGCGGTATTCAGACCAGCGGCAGCATAACTGTTACTCAGACCAGTGGATTTGGGTCCGCTTCCTTTACGGCTGTAGCTCCTAACACGAACATTGGTAGCGGCAAAGCTCTAGTTATTCAAGATTCTGGTGGTACCGGCGGCAGTACTGATGCAACGCACGCCGTGACCTTTAGCTTCACCGCCACTAATCCGAGTGCGGTCGGTTCGTTCTACGCCCGCATATTCACCTTTAGCACCACTGCCGACTCGACCACTTATGACAGCACCGGCAGCGTAGCCAACCCCGGCAGTAACGTTATCGACTCCGGCGGCATAGCTCTAAGCACCACCAGTGAGCTGACCATAAGCGCCCGGGTACAGGAAGTCCTGCAATTTTGTGTCGGTACTACTAGTGTCGATGATGCTACCACCACCATCGCTAACGACTGCGGCGGCACTTTTGCCGGCAACTGCGGGACGTCGGTGGACTTGGGTGTCTTGGACGGTAGCGTAATATCAACCTCGCCGGTAGCGACTACTCCGGGGGCGCCCGGTTACGGCAATGGCTGTAATGGCGCGGCCATGGTCCGTACTAACGCTGGCGGCGGGGTCGCTGTAACCTACTTTGCCGAGCAGGACACTGGTAGCGGCAAACTCAAGATCCCCGGAGCGACTTGCAGCGGTTCATCTACTACCGACAACTGTTTCAATGATAGCTCAACTCAAGCGACCTTTACGGCCGGCCAAGAGGACTTCGGGGTGGACGTCGCGGGCACTAACTGTAACGGTACCACCACGGTGTCTTACAGTTGTAGCATGTCCTCTGGCACTAACCAACTGAAAGCTGTATCTGGTTATATCGGCAATACAACTACTGCCTACGGTGTTACTAACGGCTTTGCCTGGAACGACACCGGCATTAGCAGCCCTACGCAGATAGCCAGCTCCAGCGGCCCGGTAGAAGACGAAACGCTGATACTTAAATTTTCTGCCACTCCCGGAATCACCACCCCTACCGGAACTTATAACGTAACCTCGGATTACATAGCCACGCCAACCTTCTAATGATGAACCAACTCCTTAACCATCTCTTTAGCAACCCTGTGGAAAAGTACTTGGGTTATTTCTTAGCCTGTGCTATTCTCCTAACGTTAGGTATAAAAACAAAAAAAACAGCCACCAAGATGTTTAAATCCTCTACACTTGAACGGAGACTAGTAGCTTTACTGGTTATTTTCCTGTTCTTGGCGCCTAGCATATTGACCGCTGTCCTCCAGCCGACCCAAATCGCTGCCGCCCAGGTGACTCAGCGTAAAATAACCATTGGCAGTTCAGTGGTGAGCGCCACTGATGTGACCTACTTTGTGAGCTTTGATGAAACCACAGCCAGCGCTAACCTTAAGGGTATAGTTATACAGTTTTGCGATAGCGCCAGCGGACCTCTGATAGGAACAGCCTGCACCGGCCCCAGTGGCTTTGATATCAATAAAGCTACCCTTACTGTGGCCGCCCAGCAAATTAATGGTTCACCCGTCACCCACAGCTATGCGATTAACGGCACCAGTACATCTAATACC